>Ga0116148_1000649_pt1 | contig 42325 bp, 38 predicted proteins | sample AD_UKC055_MetaG_FD_89786 | JGI IMG/M metagenome (GOLD analysis project Ga0116148, IMG submission 89786) | Active sludge microbial communities of municipal wastewater-treating anaerobic digesters from USA - AD_UKC055_MetaG | ecosystem: Engineered > Bioreactor > Anaerobic > Digestate | place: USA...
ATCTTTCCTTTCGTGGTCGTGTCGAGGTTTATCCCCTCCGAGAGCTCTACAACACCATCAGGGGATTTTGTTCCGAGTTTGATATACAGGGCGTCCACCTTTTTGTCGTAATATATCTTCATCGTATCCTCCCCCTCTTCAGAGGGTAGCTGGTAATTATCGTTGCTGTTTCTCCCTCAACGCTGACGATTATTTTCACAGGGTACACTATTCCGGGAATCCTTTCCACAATCTCATGTATTCCTGGGGATAAAACCATCGCACCAACTATATCAATGATCATCCGCTCAGGGATGGCATAAAGCTTGATTCGCCTTTTTGCATGACGTGACAGCCTGCATTGCACAATCGAACCTCCTATTCAGATCATTCCAACAACGCTGATCACAATCAACCCGTTGCATCCTTCAACGAAACCGGCCCCCTCCCCGGATGAGGGTATGGGGAGGGGGCCGCGGAGAGGGGGTCTTCCATGTTCGGTGACAGGTCGGGCTTATTTCTCCAGCCTGAACTCGCCCGTGTCGATCCATTCGTTCTTGAGCAGAGTCCACCAGTCCTCGGCCAGACCCTTGAGGACATAGTCGTAGGGGAGCCAGCCGTAGCCCTTGCTCCCCCAGTCCCTGCCCCAGGAGTTGCGGATCATGACGGCCCCTTTCGTGGCCTTGCCTGTGGAGGCGTTCACGATCTCCATTTTGTCGTCATAGCCCACAGCCATGACCGCGTGGCCGCCCAACACCTTCTCCTTCGGGCCCGGGAATGGTATCTTCCCTTCCTCGGCATCATAGATGGAGTCGTACACCGTGAACCCGAACATGGCAGGGATCTTGGCCGCCAGGCTGGTCTTGACAGCCTTGAGCACATCCTCCCGGGCCGTCCCTGACGGGTCGAGCCGGATGTACTGGAGGGCCTGGAAGTTCTGCGCAAAGGCATAGCAGAAGGCCGTGGGTTCGGTGTCGAAGCTGCCCGTATTGTAGGGCCAGTACTCCTCGGGCGGCACGCCGAAGAGCACCATGGCCTCCATGGTGGAGCGGATGTACGCCCCGGTGTCCCCCCTGAGCCGCAGGAGGTTCCTCGTGGCCTTGTAGAGGAACAGGCGCGAGGCGTCGATGTACCTGCCGAAGGCCTTGCGCTCGCAGTACTCGAGCAGCCCTACCCCGGCGTTGGCAGTGCATGAGCCGAGGTCGCCCTGGTCTTCCACCTGGGAGCACCACTTCTTCAGGCTCACCGAGGCCGGCAGCTTGGCCTTTGACGGGTCCGCAGCCCCTGCCTTGATGAACATGGCATGGGGCGAGTCCTTCTGGCCCAGCACTGCAAGCCTGCTCGAAACGCTCCTGGTCGCAACGGTGTAGTCACGGAAATCCGGGTAGTCGGGGAGCCAGCCCATGGCCCTGAACACACGTCCGCTTGTCTGGTTCGATTCCATTCTGATCCTCCTTATGTATATAAAATTGCAATAGTTTCAAAAGGTTTACGGCTCTCTGAAGAATGATGCTCAGCTGATGACGCCACCCATTATACCCATCATCGCATCATATGCAAGCATACAATTCCACCCCACCCTCCCACATGCATGTCCCCTTCCCCTTGTGGGTGTGTGTGGGGGGCACAGTGAGTGGAGTCCCTGAAATACATCAATGAAATCCAATCGCCTGTAAAATGGCTTTGCTAATGTTCCTCTTTCGGTATACCGATATACCAGGATATCGCAAAGGAGGTTGGCGCCCATGAAGTGTCCCAAGTGTGGTTATGTGAGCTACGACTACCTGGACAGGTGCAAGAGCTGCGGGGAAGATCTCGTCCCGGCCAAGATAAAGCTGAACATCTACACCAAGCAGCCGGAGATCGAGGTCAATGACGACGGCTTTGCCGTGGACAAGGTGGAAGAAGACCGCAAGGACCTCCTCGGCAAGGACGCCGCCCCCAGGAAGAGCAAGGATGTATCCATGGAAGACGTGCTCAAGGAAGAGGGGGAAACCCTGGAAAGCTTCGACTTCAGCGAAGACGAAAAGTCTTGACAAACCCACCCCAAATTCACTACACAACCAGACGGTTGCCGAGGTAGCTCAGTAGGTAGAGCAGGGGACTGAAAATCCCCGTGTCGGCGGTTCAACTCCGTCCCTCGGCACCATGCGTGTTCATCTAGAATTGTTTATTTTCATCCACTTGATCAGTAAAATCCTTTCCAATGAATATGAATCCTTCACTAGAGAATTCAGAGTTGATTAAAAGTATAATGAGTTATAGGAATATCACTGTTGTAACAATTATTTGGGGGCATTCATGAAAATATGCATGATCGGTACAGGCTATGTGGGTCTGGTGACAGGTTCGTGTTTCGCAGAGATGGGCAACGAGGTCATGTGCGTGGATGAGGACAAGGCCAAGATAGATCACCTCAATGCAGGTGGCGTACCGATCTACGAACCTGGATTGAAGGACATCATAGAACGTAACGTGCAAGAGAATCGCCTCATGTTCACCACGGATCTTGCTGATGCCGTATCGCGTTGCCAGGTGTGCTTCATCGCCGTGGGAACGCCCCAAGACAAGGACGGCTCGGCAGACCTCCGCTATGTGCTCAGGGTCGCATACCAGATCGGTCAGATCATGACCGAGTACAAGATCATCGTGAACAAATCCACAGTCCCGGTAGGCACAGCAGACAAGGTAAGGGATGTGGTAGGGAAGGAGCTGAGGAAGAGAAAGCTTGACCACTTGGAGTTCGATGTGGTCTCAAATCCCGAGTTTCTCAAGGAGGGTAATGCGGTTCAGGACTTCATGAGACCGGACAGGGTCGTTGTGGGCACGGACAACGTCCGTACAGCAGCCCTGTTCAAGGAGCTCTACGATCCATTTGTGCGTACAACCAACAATCCTATCCTTGTCATGGACAACAAGAGCGCGGAACTCACCAAGTATGCATCGAATGCATTCCTGGCCACAAAGATCACCTTCATGAACGAGCTCTCCATAATCTGCGACAAGGTGGGAGCGGATATCTCCCTGATTCGGGACGGAATGGGTACGGATGAAAGGATCGGCCCCCGGTTTCTTCTGGCAGGGCCTGGTTTCGGGGGGTCATGCTTCCCCAAGGATGTCCAGGCCCTCATAGCAACAGCCAAGGGCCTGAACCACACCCTGGAGATCTGCGAGGCCACGTGGAGAGCAAACGAGAAGCAGAAGAACTATGTGGCCGAGAAAGTTATTAATTATTTTAAAAAGAAGGATTTGAAAAAGATAACTGTCGCGGCCTGGGGTTTGACCTTCAAGCCCAAGACCGACGATGTGCGTGAGTCACCAGCCATTGATATCATCAATGCCCTGCTCGAATATGGGGTAAAGGTCACTGCATTCGATCCCAAAGGCATAGAGAATGCCCGCAAGATATTCAAAGACCGCATACACTATGTGGACGACGCATACGAGACCCTTGCAGGTGCTGACTGCCTCCTGATCATAACCGAATGGAACATGTTCAAGAGCCCGGACATCGATCGCATCAAGTCGCTCCTGAAAAAGCCTGTGATTTTTGATGCACGGAATATACTGAATCCCATTGAACTGCGATCACACGGGCTTATATACTTCGGTATAGGAAGGCCGTAGAAAAGAATACGGCAACTGATTATATTTCTTTAATTAATTACAATCCTGATCTGACAGTGGGTAATTGTCAGCAAAAGGTTATTACAGTTAACCTTTTTAAGGTTTAGCAAAACCCAAGAAAGGAGTCTCAATAATATGGCCTGAGCGAGTTTCGAATGAGGGAGTGTTCAATAGGTGTTAAAGACAGATTTGCCCATCATATTCATTACTATAAAGCCTTGGTTGGTTGAATTAAGAATCCTTCACTGGGTGAAGAACGTATTTGTCTTTGCACCGTTGGTCTTTTCCGGACAGCTTTTCAGGGCTGATTCGTTTATAAAATCATCTGTATTATTTATGCTTTTTTGCATGTTATCGAGCAGTGTTTATTTATTCAATGACATCATTGACTTAAAAAAAGACCAAGAACATCCTCAAAAAAAGATGAGGCCCATTGCCATGGGATTGATCCCCATCTCATCTGCTTGGATGGCTAGCTTGATCCTTGCGGGTAGTGGTCTCTTTATGTCCCTGTTACTACATCTCAATATCTTCGCAATTCTTTTATGCTATATAGCCAACAATCTACTGTATAGTTTCTTTTTAAGAAATGTCACCATTGCTGATGTGATATCTATCTCCGTCGGTTTTATGTTGAGACTTATCGGGGGGGCTTTCGTAATCAATGTGGAATTATCGCGTTGGCTATTGATGTGCGGTTTCGCCCTGTCTTTATTCTTGGCCTTTGGAAAACGACGGGTCGAACTAGAATCAACCGGACATTCATGTCAAAACACGGGATATAGGAATGTCCTGAGCTATTACAACAAGGATAATTTAAATAATGCGTTATCAATAACAAATGCTCTCAGCATTTGTACCTATCTCCTCTTTGTAACCGATCCATCAACAATCATTCTCCACCATACCAACGAGTTGATCTATACGGCACCTCTTGTGGTCTATTGTCTGTTTCGCTATATGTTTAAGGTTCAAGAAGGAAAAGGCACGGGGCCGGTCGACATCCTCATAAAAGACAGCGCCTTCTTATCAGCTCTCTTTCTGTGGCTGATGTTGGTTCTGTTTATAATTTACATAACCTGAATGCAAACAATTGCCCTAGCCCCCAGATATCCCATCAAAGAAAGAAGAAAACCCCTTTTCAGGCGACAGTATAAACTGAACCCACATCTCATTGAAGTTATGCAGGAATCTTGATAATATATCTCATGTCCAAAAACAATCATGTCCTTGCCTGTTTTGACTTTGATGGTACAATTACTCGTAAGGATACCTTATTTGATTTTTTTCTCTATACCTTTGGCGCTTGCCGATTATATAGTGAATTGTATAAATTCCTTCCAATTCTCTTAGGATATGCTGTCGGTCTCGTTCCAAATGATATTGCCAAAGAACATCTGATCTCCGGTTTCCTGCAGGGTATGCCATATGAACAATTCATACAACATACTGAGAAATATGCTCTCTTCCGAATTGATGAGATACTTCACCCCCTGGCCATGCCAACAATACAAAAGCATCAGGAAGCTGGGCATGAAATAGTCGTAGTTTCAGCATCCATCGAGGAGTGGATAAGACCCTGGTGCGAGTCGAAAAATATCAGACATGTTTTTGCATCCAGACTTGAGCAGAAGGATTTCGTTTTAACTGGGAAGTTTTCCACAAAGAATTGTAATGGCCAAGAAAAGGTACGTCGCATCCAGGAGCATTTTGATTTGAAAGATTTCGAACAAATATATGCCTATGGAGACAGTGCAGGTGATAATGAAATGATTGCTATTGCCGACATAAAGTTTTATCGTTGGCGTCAAATATGTTAAAATACTAAATGGTTGTGTACGAAATTTAATGTAGTCGATCCTGAAAAACCCGTTTTTCACCATGCTGGCTATATCGCCGATTGATCATAGCCCGGATATAGCATGGCGATAATAGAGAGCAAGAAATCGGGTAATGGCCCGGTGCAACTTCCTGATGTTGTACCCACAAGCTCTCAGCAGGGCATTGATGATAATTGAGCCTTGTACGAGGTTGTACATATGCATCACATATCCTTCTCCATTATCCCACCAATTAAACAATCCTCCCTGTTCACCAATATGCTCATCGCGTTCTGCCTGATCTCTGCGCTTATCCTGTCAACTCTCATATGGGGGTTCGAGTTCAGTAGCAACAACATTCATGGCGATTATGGCGCTGTTATCATATATAAGATATGCAAGGGGGTTCCCTATTCCGGCGATGCTATGGCAGCCACGCTGGATAATTTCGTATCCCCATTCTGGCTGGTTGCCGGCCAGCTTTCAAGGATATTGCCCCCTTACGAGGTCATTTTCTTCTTTTTTATCCTCAGTCGAATATTACTGATTGCCGGCCTTGCTTTAACAATCAAGGCGATTCTAGGAAAGAACGCATCTGCAGCCCCTTGGGTGCTTGCCGCATGCCTTTCAATCTTCAGCGGCTTCTGTGAGCATCTACCCCTTGGATCCGACCCGGTCATGGGCAGATATTTTTCACAAACGTCACTCTCCATCGGCATCGCTATGATCAGTCTGGCGTTGACATTCCTCGGTAAATACACATGGTCAGCCCTGTGCTTAGGGATCGCCTATAATGTAAATGCCATGCAAGCCCAGTTTGCGTTAGGTATTGTACTTGCTCTTTGGATCTCGGACCTGTTCAAGAATGGTCAGGCTGTGATGTTTCCTGTCCGACGACTCATTCAAAACACAGGTATATTTCTCATTGTGGCATCTCCGACTATCATCTGGATAATATCAGCTACAAGTGAACCGTCCGCTGCCCAGTTAATCGGGCAAGACCTGTTTGACTTTGCCAAGTTTTTTTTCCCGGACCATTACTTTTGGAATTTGAAATCCTTCTGGGAAAAATCACAAGGCATCAGTATCCCTATTTTACTGGTCCTGGTATCCGTTGTTTACCATCTCAATAAAGCCACGACACAAACGTTCCGCCTCCAGAAGCAATTATTAATAACAGGGGCAGTTCTCCTTGGTTATATCATTGCTGATATTATCATGGAGCATGTCCCAAGCCGGTTATACCTCCAACTGCATTTGTTTCGAAGCGATGTCATAGGTTACGCACTCGTAATTGCCTTGCTCGGGGCGACCCTGCTGGACTCATTCCAAAGGCGGAATTCCGAGGTCCTACAAACAGCCACGCTCATCCTGATTACGGTGCTTCTCCACGAATTCAGGCTTGGGGTATTATTGGCTGGCATTTTCCTTATTGCATCCTTTTTCAAAAAACATCCCGGTCGATATATCTCATTACAAATGACTACCGGCCTTCTCTTATTGCTGATCCTTGCTCTTCTGGCCCTTCGATCACGTTGGATTGATTTTATATTCATTTTATCGGAAAGCGTGGCATACCTTCCGCGCGTATGGTTCCGCTATTTTCCCAGAGCTCTCTGTTTGATCCCAGCCTGTGGCATCCTTCTCATGTTTAATGTCCAATCCTATCACCGTATCCAAACCGAGCTGAGATCTGAAGAGAATCTCCAAAACAATCAAGTAAACAGGATCGCACAACTGGCCGAGATGAACACCCCAAGGGATTCGCTCTTCCTGATACCCCCCCTGTATACCTGTCGAGGTTCCCTGCAGAGAGGCGTCTACCTTGCCATGCGAGACGGAGCAGCTTATTTATGGAAAAAAGGATTCGAGATAGAATACATACGAAGGCTTACGGTATTAGGCATCACCTATACCCCTGGTCGACAATTTCAGTGCCAACAGGTATATACTGAGTTCATTCAAAACCTTGGGGTGAGCCTACCTAAAATAAAAAAGGAAGGAGTTACCCACGTAATCCTTCCCAAAGACCTCTTTGTGAACGGTTGTCCTTACCGTACTCTTAAAAATAACGTTTTCTGTCTCCTTTCCATCAACGATGCCATCAAATATTTACATTCACGTCCCGAGATCGGGAAGCCCTGGCGATAAGTGCATCATCCCAACTTGTGATGTTTCCGTGAGTCAATGAGTTGCTTAAAAAAATCGACTTCCTCAAGCCAATGGTCGCGCATCAACGATTGAACCTTCTCAGGAAAGCCATTACAACTCTTCCAATATTTAAGAAAGATTACACTCGAAGGCATGTATCGGCAATAACCCTGGTAGGCCTTGTACATAAGAGGATCATCCTTGATATTGGGTTGGGGGCGCAGGCCCAGCCGATACAGCTGATGATCGGATCGGTCATCCTCATATTCGTGATAGACCGGGCTATCATGGATAATGCCATAATCGGCATAGAGCTTTTTTATCTCCCGTTTCACGATCTCGATCTGCATGGGTGATGCTTCTTCGTATTCCGTATTGGCGCCGTCGCGTACGTCCCGTATCTCATTTTGCAGGCAATAAATAATAGTATTGATGTGGAAGCATGCCTGGCAGGCGAAGCACTGGAACTGCAGCTGGAGGGTCCGGTATTTCAACAGGTTCCTTAGATATCGCCGGTTATAGATCTGCACGAACATGTCATTCACATCGATCATGGTATGGATAAATTTACCTGGGAACTTATCATTCAACAATGCATAGCTCTTTCTGCTGTTCTCGATGCCCAACTGCCCATTTTGTCGGAAGGTAAGCAGATGCACCCGATCAAACTCCCGTGACATTCTATACGCGGTTAAAGTCGAGTCTGACCCCCCGGAGAACTGGACGCAGACTGCCATTGGATTATGCTCTGCCATTTCTTCCCCCGAGGACGCTGAAGAAACGCATCGTTTGCTGTTTTATCGAAAACAGGAACCAGATCACCTTTGCCCGCGACATGACAGGAATCATCAGGAAAAAAACAATCAGCACAAGATTGGCGTATCTCTTCACCAATTTATTCATTTGTCCACATACCTCCTATGCCAGAGCTCCAGGGTAAGCAGTGCCACGAGGCCGTTGACGGGTGGAAAATAATAATCGCCACGGTTCTCCAGAAACACTTCCAGCATTTTATCGATTGCCTGTTTCTTAAAATATCCTCGGTTCAATGTCCGTGGATCCAGCAGGACGTCCCTTAGGTACGTACCTTTGTCATGTCGTAACCATGCATCTAAGGGTATGCCGAAGCCTTGCTTTTTCTTGGTGAGCAGATCATCCGGCAGGCGTCGCCGTATGACTTCCCTCAGGATATGTTTCGTGCTCCATGTGCCTTCCGGTGTCCGGTTCAGTTTATAAGCTCCCGGCAGCTTGTTGGCAACGGCTGCCACAGTTCTGTCCAGGAAAGGTGAGAGCGTTTCCAGCCCATGCGCCATGCACATGCGGTCGACCTTGATCATCAGATCATCCGGCATATAAAATTTCATGTCGGCAAACAGGTATTGATTGACCGTATCCAATCCATGGGCCTCCCTGAACCACGATTCTGGGTGTCGATAGGGGTCATGGGCGAGGTGAACCTCCCAGAGATCACCAGTACAAACATAATGTTTCACGATATCAGGGAAGTATGATCTCAGGTCATAGGCGGCATGTACTGGGGAAAGCGACTCCCGATACAACCGGCGCTGCAGGCGAGAGAAAAACGCCGGTGTCGGGTCGCCCGCAAATCTCCCGGCCGTCAGGCCTGCCAAACGCAGGGCATGTCGGTACAGGGAATTCTTCGCTTCAAACAGCTTGTTTTCCTCGGCAAAGACCAGATGCCCGCTGCCGCACAGGATCTGATCCGGACCGTCCCCGCCCAGGATAATGTCGGTGAACTCATGCGCCTGCTTGGCGGCATAATAGGTGGGATAAGCGGAGGTATCGGTGAACGGTGCATCGTGATGCCACACAAGCTGATCCAGCATATCGAGAAAGGAATCCGGCGATGCGATCATGGGATGATGTATTGCGCCGACATGCCGTGCCATCAAAGCGGCGTCCTCTAGCTCGTTGAACTCCTGTTCAGCGAATCCCACGCTTATGGCATGCACCGGCTGGGGCGATAGCTCAGCCGCATAGGATACAATGGCACTCGAATCAATACCGCCGCTGAGGAAACAATAGACCTCTCTCCCGATCAAACGCCTGCTGACGGAACTGCGGATGGATTGGCCGAGTTCCTCGACGGCTTGCTCGATTGATATGGACTGATCGACATGTATTTCATGATACCAGTACCTTTGGATGCGGATGGATTGGCCATCATAAATCAATATACACCCGGGTGGCACCTGGCTGATATTCTGGAAGATTGTGGCCGGATATGGGAAACAATTGAGGCTCAGGAAGTCGCTCAAACTCACCAGGTCTATGGCAGGTGCGACGCCGGCGCTCAAGATGCCTTTTATCTCCGAAGCAAAAACCAAGCCCTTGTCGCTCAGATGATAATGCAAGGGTTTTTTCCCGTATGGGTCTCGGGCTAGTATCAGGTTCTGGTTGGCCTCGTCCCAAATAGCACAGGCAAACTCGCCTTCGAGATGTTGCATAAAAGTCAGTCCCCATGTGTCGTAGGCATGGGCAAGGATCGTCGAGCAATGCCAGGATGAGATGGGAGCTCCTTTTTTTTCAAAGGCATGGACATGCTGTGGAATATCCAGGATTACACCATCTATAAAGGCATGAATGCCAACTATACCCTGCCCTGGCACGGCCGTCGGAGATAAATTACAACCATTACGGATAAAAATTGCATCATGCCGGTTTATCATACCGATTGCACATGTTCTGTCTTCATAAATAGTTGGTGCATTCCCATCCCTGTGCGATTGAGACGAGAGCATACTTATCAGCTTGGACTTAAGATTCGGCTTTCTAGCTCTACTATATATACCAGCCAAAGCACCCATAATTTCACCTCATTAGACCCTTGCATATTCTTGATTTTGATCCGATCCGATTATTTTGATGTCGTTTCTCATTCAAAAAACACCACCTGGAGCAGGATCAGCCGCCTGATCTTCGCCTTTTGTCGTCTGGCCTTTGGCACATCCCGTACTCTGGACACACCTGTCCCTAGTTCGTTGGTACCAGAACCGGACTCCTGAACCCCGTACGGTACGATCTCTTGATATTGAACGTGATGGCATGACAAAGCCGGTCCCATTACTCCTTCGCCAGGGTGGTGAACCGGGCACACCCCGCTCTCTGGTGCAGCGCTGTTATCCCGAAATACTGCTCAATCTTGTACCTGACCTTCGCAATCATCTTGTTTCGCTCTATCTCGAGCTGTGTCAGGGTCGCATTCCGCTCGTCCTTCCGCATGATCCCATCTGCCATATCATTGATATGGAGAAACTCGCGGTTCGCCTGACCGTGATATCCCTTGTCAGCATATACCTTCGGCGGCAGCTTCTTCGTGCGAATACCATTGACCACTACACACTGAAGATAGTTCGTGTCATGCTCGGATGCAGGTGACAAAAGCGTGGACCTCACCAGTCCACTGGTCACATCTATAGATGCATGCTTCTTCATCCCATAGAAAGGTGTACCTTTCCTCTTTGTCCAGTCAGACTCCAGGTCCCGTCCAAACTTCATGGGCTTCTTCGTGGGATCCTGCTTCCTCTGCTCATGCTCCAGTCTCTTCTCCTCAATCTTGTCCTTGCTCACCGGCGTCGAGACCGACTGCACCAGCCTGGCATCCACCGCCAGCCCAGCATCTATGGAGAACCCCTTCTTCTGCAGTTGCCCCAAAATCTCTGCATGGACACGCTCCATTACCTTGCTCCCCACACGGTCCCGAAACCGGCTGATCACGCTGTGATCAGGGGATGGATCGCCAAGCGGCAGTCCGACAAACACCATGAACGATACCCGGTCATTGATCTGGTTCTCCAGTTCAGGATCAGACCTGATCCCAAACCACTTCTGCAGCAACACTGCCTTCAATAGCATCAGCGGGGGATAAGCCGCATACCCACCGGTGACTCCCCACAGGATACTCTGCATGAAGAATCCTCTCTAAAGGCTCCCATCTGATATGATCATGGATCTCTTTGAGTACCCGCTGTATCCTCGAAGTCCCCAGGGTCTTACTCAGTTCCATGCCCAGAAAGCTCATGTTCCTCTCGTATTCTTTGAACCCCATGGCGTCTCCCCCAGTTCACGCAACCTTGGGGAAATACTACCATATATAATCAATATTATCAATTGGTTAATGGCTATTATCGCTGAAGACCAGCTCCATATCTGATCTTCTTCTCTGTAGGGTTGTGTAAAGGTTTCGAGGTGAGGGATTTCAACCATCCCCGGAAGAGATACTAACAAAGAGGGGGGGTACCCCCCCTCTTTGTTAGTATCTGAGATTGATCGTAGATGCTCTCAATCAATAATTTGTATGATCACACCCGATGGCGCGGAAATACTAGCGCCACCATAAATACTCGTTGGGATCGTGTTTCCAAGGTATTCCCATATGTACTTGGTGAGTGTCTGTCCATCGGCACAGAATCCACGTACACCACTCAAGTTACCACTGTTATACGAATAAGCCCTCATCTTCTGGCGAATTAGATTTTCATTTGGGAATGGCCAGAGATTCTCATTCGCTTGCCCATTGGTCCCGTCCTGCGTGAGGTTATATCCCGTCTCACCCCAGAGCGTTCCAGTCTTGCCAATCCTCTTGATTATGGTGGCACCGATATCACCACCGTCTGAGGCTGTGCCCTTTAAGCTGCTCCCACTCTCAATCTGCGTAAGATACTTTAATGCACCACTGCTAAAGGGATTGATCGTGGTCTTGTCATTAGTCCCTGCAGTTGCCCCACTATAATTGGTACCGTTACTGTATAACGCATTATAATTACTTTGCCCATCACCGCCTGCGATGCCATTTGTTTTAACATTGTAGATAATCGAATTGGTGATATGCTTAGAGTTCTGTTCAAAGGCTATGCCGCTACCCCAAAAAGAATCCGAGGAATAGATGTTACCGACCACACAATGATCAAAATTAGCGCCGTCATATCTCGTCCGATTGCCCAGCCATGCATTCCACTGCAGGACGCAGTTGATAAAATTAACATTGGTATTTGCATCCGCTGCAGATCCTACTACTCCATAACAGCTGTAGTTGTTAAGTGAGATGCACCCTCTGAAATAGGTTGAGGTCATATCATTCGTCCCTGCCCCCGTATCACGGAACATCCAGATATAGGGTGGGGTGGTTGATCCATCCGTGGTAGTGTAGTAAGCAGTTTGATCTGCATCCAAGGCGATGCAATTTTGAAATTCCACATTGCTCGAATCATAGGCCGCAAAGGCCGCCTGGGAATAATATAGGGGATATCTGTCATGCCGCGCTATGCACCGGCGAAAGATTATACGATCAGCATTCTTGTCGGCCATAAAATTATAGTTTGATGATCCATATGACCAACAATCTTCAAAGAGAATATAACTACACCAAGATGCATGAAACCCATTACTCATATATCCTGTTCCTGCAGTTTCATAAGCTGAACATTTTATAAATTTTATATGATCACTAAATCCGGTTGTCACCAGATCCCCGGATGATCTGGTCCATGATAAGCCTTCTAATTGTACATATTTCAAATGATTGGTTTGGTCTGTTCCAACCAAGTAGCACATATTCCTGATATTTTCCCCATCGAACAAAACACTTCCCGCATTCTCTGCCTTAATGGTGGTATATGTGCTAGATGACCCACTGGGGGGTCGATGGGACTGATCGATCACATTGGTTGAGCCGGTATAGGTTCCATCACGGATGATGAGCGTGTCCCCACTGGACATCGCTGCCATTGCCGCCTGTAGATTCGTGTAGTTCTCGGAAGGTCCCATGTACAAGGTTGCGGCAAATACATTTCCACTTATTACAATAAAAAGGCATGTATAAAAAATGCTTCTTACACACACCTTGAGGCTATCTTTAAAAATCAAAGTCATGTTTCACCTCCACCCGTCTAGGTAGTTTTCCATTCATGGAGCAATTTCCATACCATCATCTAATATTAAATGGTTAGTAACGCAGCGCTTCCGCCTCGGTTACATATTATGACTCTCATTTTCAATTTCGTAATCGATTTCTGTACTCATATTCAAAGGTACAGATGCTGGGGCGAATGTAGCGATTCGCAAGTCTAGATATGATGCGAATGAAGACAAGAATAGCTTAGATAAGTCCGGATGCTTTTCTTAGCATTGGTTATCATGTTGATGACATAATGGATAAAATCTCCTGGGCATGCTTTTCCCATGTATAATGTGCGATAATCTTCTCATATGCTGCTTGCCCTAGTACATGGGCATACTCAGGATTGATGAGTACTTGCAGCAATGCATCCCGGCACGAGGTCTTGTTGCCCGGTTCAAATAATAGCCCGTCCCGGCCATCGGTAATGACGGCCTGAATCGGAGGCATGCGCGGTGCAACCACGGGCCGTGCCATGGACATATATTCGAACATCTTTATCGGCGATCGGAAATCATTTGTTTCTGGAATAATTGCCACATCGGACATCTTGATATAGAGAGGAATTTCAGCATGAGGAACCTTCCCGATCATTCTCACGGATTCAGCACACAAGCGCAATCGACTGACCGTTTGCTCGATATGTTCATGCAGAGGGCCATCGCCAACAATCAACAAGACCGTCTCTGGAAGTTCTTTCTGCACCATTCCTATGACCTCTAACAACATATCAAAGTTATGCCAATGAACCAATCCTCCAATAAAGCAAACAACCTTTTTATCAAGCAGATTCAACTGCCTCCGTAAATCATGCACCGTCTGCTCGTCAGGAAGCTTTTGAACCCAGCTTTGAGGAACACCGTTGGGGATGGTCATAACCTCAATATCCCTTCCGACCTTTTGCTTGATTTCATGCTGAAGAAAATCCGAGACCGTAATGACAACAACAGCCGTTCTAAAAACCCTTCTTTCAACCAAACCGGCCAAGCCAAGGAAGTATTGCCCGCGCACACGCTTATGGCCGCTTATTTCGTTGACCTCCACAACTAGAGGAACATTTAGCAGTCGTGCCATCAGGGCTCCGGAGAAGTTAAAGAACGCATAGCGCTCATAGATAAAGTCAGGCTTCTCTTCACGTATTGCCCTCCATAGCTTTGGAACAGCTACGAAATTATAAGCCAATTCCATGGCTTCAAAAAACGGTTGCGGTAAGATATCCGCCATCTTATGTAAAACCCTCGATACCAAAGAATAACGTTTTATCTCCGTTTTCTCTCTGCTCAGGCTTTGTTCGGTCGGATCAACACCCGTTGGCGATACCATATGCACAGAATAACCACACGCACGGAACCCATTGACTATTCCTGCGATATGAACACCCTCAGCTCCGGTACCGCGTACGCGAAAATGATAAACAATACTCTTCATCTCTACTGCCTACCCCATTATTCCTACCAATGGAGATGCGCTTCCCACTGTCTGTGAGTTACATGTATTGCTCCGACCATTCATGAAAGACCAAGAGCGTCATGAGGAACTTGCTATGGTCCTCGGCACCTATCGCGTGGCGTTCTACCATATCATCAAGCATAGCTGGCTTAAACCAAGACGTTTGCTTTAATTCTGCAATGACTCGTTTGACATGTGACATCAAATCACCCTTCAACCAGTTCTCCGTCGGAACGGGGAAACCCATCTTCTTCCGATACACGATCTCTTGAGGTAAATAAGGAGCCATGATTTTCTTCAAGAGATGCTTCCCTGCCCCATTCTTGATTTTGAACTTCGAGGGCAGCCTGGCCACCGCCTCGACCAGGCGATAATCCAGAAACGGGACCCGCAGCTCAACGGATGTCGCCATGGTCATCTTATCGGCCTTGATAAGCAGGTCGTCCACCAGCCAGGTCTTGGTATCAACATAGAGCATCTGCATCAATGGATCGCACCCTTTCACACGCTGGAAGTATCCATGGAACCGGTCATCGAGATAGGTGGATCCACGCATGATGAATTCGTCGCCATAATATTTTCCCTTCAACGTCGGGGTCATATAGCTCGATGTCCCTTGGTAGCGTACGGACAACGGCATGGCCATCCAATCGGTATATTTCCGATATTTATCCTTGGGAAGATATCTGTTCAGGGATTTCAATATAGGATATAAGCTCGAAGGGATCAGTGCATGGAGACGTTCAATTGTATACATGAAACGATAGAGATAGTATCCCCCGAAGACCTCGTCGCTGCCTTCACCCGAAAGAAGCACTATGGCATTTTCGCGCGCCAGCTTTGATATGTGATAGAGTGCAATGGCGGCCGGCTCTACAATCGGTTCCTCCGCGAAGTGGACCAATGTCTTGAGCGATGACAAGAAATCTTCGGCTTCGAGGTGAAAGACATGGTGCTCGGTATGGAACAGCTCGGCGACCTTTTGGGCATACAGCTCTTCAGAGTAACCGTCATGATAACCGATGGTAAAGGTATTAATCGGGCCTTCCTGCACGACCTTGCTCATAAGTCCCACAACCGCACTCGAATCCAGACCGCCACTCAGGAAAACCCCTAGCGGCACATCGCTCATGAGCCGTTTGCGCACGGAATCGAGGAGCAAAACCTCCACCTCCTCCTTGGCCTGGGAAAAAGAGATCGGCCGGGTGTCCTCCGGTACAAAATCCCAATACTCGTGGTCGGTGATTCTCGTATCGTGCACCAGCAGATAATGCCCGGGGATGACCTTCCGGATGCCTTTGAACATGGTTTCAGGCCCCGGCACATACCCCACGGTGAAGTAGGCATCCAGGACATCCTCGTTCAAGATCGGTTTCACCATCCCAGTTCTGAGGATGGGCTTGATCTCTGAGGCGCAGACAAAGGCCTCGTGATTAATGTAGTAATAGAGGGGTTTCACACCCAGGCGATCACGTGCCACCCAGAGACGCTTCTCGCGGTTATCCCATAGCGCAAAAGCGAACATGCCGTTAAACCTGTGCACACACTCCATGCCCCATTCCTCATAGCCGTGGACAATCACCTCGGTATCGCAGTTCGTCTGGAAGTTGTGCCCTCTGGCAATGAGCTCACGCCTGACATCCTGGTAGTTATAGATCTCACCATTGTAAACCGTGATGATCTGGCCGTCCTCATTGGTCATGGGCTGATGCCCGGATGACAAATCAACGATGCTGAGCCGGCGGTGGCCAAGACCTATATTGCCGGAGACATGGTAGCCGGCATCATCCGGTCCACGATGGAGCATCATGTCGGTGGCCTGCTTGAGCAGGGCGACATCCACTGTGCGGGATGGATCGAAATACTGCATGGCGAATATGCCGCACATCAGCCGAGTACCTCTTCAAAAACCTTGACGGTTTGTTGCGCTACGGCATCCCAGGTGAATCGACGCCCATAGGCTGCAATCTTTTGCCTGTCCCATGTCACTTGTGAGGCTCTTGCTAGAATGACACTCAATGACTTGGGATCCGACGGAGGACATAACAGGCCATAGTCATCACAACTGATCTGTTCCGGAACAGCCCCCACGGTAGTGGCTACTACTGGGACTCCGCAGGCTAAGGCCTCATGGATAACCACTGGGCAGCCCTCCCGCTGCGAAGGTAGGCAGAAGAAATCGGCGGCATTCAGCCACTGATAAATCTCCTCATGGGGTACAGGGCCGACAAATATTATTCTCTCCTGCACAGAATGTTTTCTACAACGTTCTTCTAGCGCGTTCTTTAACGGACCGTCCCCTATAAGGAACAGTTTGGGTGCATCCGCCCCCAACAAGGACAACGCCTCGATTAAGACATCCAGGTTTTTTTCTGGGGACAATCGGGCCACACAGACACCGATCTGCTCATCACACGGCAAACCGAGTATCCGCCGTGCCTCAAATTTATCGATGAGAGGAAATTTGGTTAGATCAGCTCCATTGGGGATAACCACGATCTTCTCTTCCTCAATCTCATACTCAGCCTTCATCTTGCGTTTTATATCGGCGCTAACTGCAATAATCCGGTCCATGCGCTGCAGTGCCTCGATATAATACCGGCGATGGCTCTTCTTATCGCAATACCCGATAGCCTCGTTTCCGTGTACAACCCCAATGGTCTTGATATGAAATCGGCTCGCATAGCGCAGAAACGCATAGGCATCGGGATAGATCCATTCGATATGTACGATATCATTCTCAGGCATTCTGTGCTTGTAAAAAGAATGGAACATAGAAAAATAGGACACCCATCGCAATCGCCACAGGAATGATGGTAAGCCTACATAACGTGGGTGAAACACATCAAGTCCGGCGAATATCTCCTTCATAGGGGGCGTGCTTTTTGTTAAAAGAGGCCTGTACGCGATGGGTGCTACAATATCAAGATGAATATACCGTGAAAGTGCTTTGGCTCTTTCCGCCATGAAGGGCGCTTGCAATGGGTCATACTTATTAGGAAACATATGACTGAGAAACATTGCCTGCATTATAGCCCTGCTTAACCTAATTGTACTTATGCCACTAGCTTTATCGAGCTATTTTCCTGATACACCTAGCAGGATTACCTGCCACAATGGTATATTCATCAACATTTTTTGTAACCACAGAACCTGATCCGATTATTGCACCATCACCAATTTTTATTCCCTTCAGGACGAAGCTTCCAGAACCTATCCACACATAGTTGCCAATTTCAACTGGTCTTACTTCCTCCTTTTCAACTGGCTCATTTCTCATTCTTTTCTGTAAGTCTAGGGGGTGCCCATCATTATCACGAATAATAATATTATCTGCCAAATAACAATTATCACCTATTGTTATAGATTGCGCCACACTAATGCTAACTCTGGAACCAATATAGGTATTACTCCCAATTCTGAGAACTGGTCGGTCATACACTTTATTACCTGCAATAGTTATTACGCTATGCATTTTGACATTATCACCTATTTCAATAAAGACCTTCCCTGCCAGATAGGGTATTCCCTGCAGATTCCCTCTGATAATCCGAAAATTCTTACCAACACGAACACATTGCGATTTAAAAAGTGGTTCATAGTAGAGTTTCAAACCCAGCCAGAATAAAATTGCCTTTCTAATCCTCATCTCATGGTACAACATTGCATGGAAGGGCCGTATGCACGGGACCCCATAATTCATTATTTTATTGTACCACGCATGCATTAATGAATAATTAGGGGTATCGTGCCTTCGTGTCTTCAGGATCATATCATCCAAGTTCATGATGCTCCCCCATGATATTCATATTTCTTTATTTCGAAGTCACGATATTCATTTGGATTTCCATTCTCACCGGCTTCAGCTGCCTTAATGATATTATACATCTCCCTTGCGGTTACATAATGGAGCATATAGGAATCCTTGTCATTGTATCTTGTTTCCAGGTAATCATACATTTGATCCGCATATGAGCCGAGTAAATACTCGAAATCCACCTCTCTGCAACCATGGGTGTGTAGTTTAATAAATAGCCATTCGGGCTTATGAAAAATACGCACGGCATTGTTAATCCAAAAATCTATACGTCCGGGAAACGGATAATCAGCTTCATCTAAGTTGGAAGCCTCAATTGACGGTCTGAATCTATGGGTCCTTGATTTCCATCTCAAACCGATAATGCCTTGAATCATAAGTAAATCTAGTGAATTACTCCGGCCAGCGCACACCCTTTTTCCCCAAGTGTAGGATTTGGGTTTCTTCGGATTATCATGAGCATAGTACATCTCATTCACAATCCTCGGTTGTGCCCTTCCAAGAGAAGGAAAGGTGAAATCAGCATAACATCCACATTCTCGGAGAATCTGAATCTCATTATTTATTCCACACACCTCATCACCACAAGCATTATCCAAAGACCAGTCGCCATGAATAAAGGCAAAACGTCTTGTGCCGTCTGGCAAGCAAAATATCCCATGCCTTGAATAGTCATCAATACATTGCATTATCTTTCTTCTCAGGGTTTCCGATGTATCGGGAAATGGTTCCATGTGATTATGATGCAGATGCATCTCAATTTCACCAAAACCAGCCTTGCACAACTCAACTAGATCTTTTAAAAAAACCTGGTTTAAATGAGGGGGGTAAAACCATGTGTGCTGGGGGGGTCTTCCATCTGAATCTCTATGCTTTCCTGCCATTGAAGGATACCTTGTCATCCACGCGTTGACCCTCCTCTGAGCCGCAATCATATCTCCTCCCGAGTTAAATGGCTCGAAATGATCAACGAGACAGAATATGACCTGTTTCGGTACTTCTGACGTGGAATGAACGGCGTCAACAATATTCTTCCAGATATAATAAGGCAGCCAATATAATAATCCTTTATCTCTGATCTTTTTCAGACGATCCCCTCCTTTTTTTACCTATCAATTAGTATCGATTATTTCGTTTCATGTATTTTGATTGATCAATTTACCTAATTCAGAATATAGCTTATTACATAACAAGGGCCATCGATAGTTATTTTGCGCACGATGAAAACCATTTAAACCCATCGTATGTATGGCTTCTTGATTACTTAATAAAAATATAATTTTCTGAAGCAGTTCCTCTCTTTCATACGGATTCACAAGATAACCACTGAATGTGTCTTGGATTGCTTCAACTGCTCCGCCAGCTTTGCCACCTATCACCGGTTTATGTGAAGAGGATGCTTCGAGAAAAACAATCCCGAAGCCTTCAGTGTCTCCATCATCAAGAATTCGGTTAGGCATGACGAAGATATCACCGGCAGCATGTAATTTCGGCAAGTCTGCATCAGGCACAAAACCAAGGAACTTTACATATTCATTCAAGTTATGTTTCTCAACCTCATGTTCAAGGCTTGCCAGATTGGCCCCTGAGCCTGCTATCAGGTATATGATGTCAGGATATCTTTTGATAATTTCCGGCAATATGCTGATAACCAAGTCATGACCTTTGCGTTTATCCAACCTTCCTACTGTGTAGAGAATTGTCTTTCCATTAACCAGGAAGGTGTTCGCATTATCTTGGTCCGCCTCTTGAAAGAACCTTTCCTCAACCCCTGGGTAAGCGATAATGCATGTCTTCATGCGGCCCAGGAATCTATTCAATCGATCATGCGTGAACAACGAATTACACATGAATGAATCCGTCCGCCAGATTAGACTACGCAACAACTTATTTGATTTCATTTGGATAACAGGAATATCTTCTCCGTGAAAAGTCAGGACAAACGGTACCTTTGAAATCAATTTCAATACCCAAACAGCAGTTAGGAGATAGAAGGAAATATGTCCCATTATCACGACAGATATGTGTTCACTCTTTATCAACCTATGAACAATCCAACAGAACTTAATAAATTGAACAGGATGTTGGAGATGTGCCAACACGCCCATGTCATTGCGGACGCATGTCCGGCGATATACACGATGGTTCCGTGATGACATCTGCGCATCGACATCACCGGCCATGTGATCTTGTGAGGTGGGGCAGAGTACAACGCTTGTTCCATCCGCCATATTGAATGCATAATTAAATACATAGCGCTGCACCCCACCGACCTCTGGAGGAAACTTACTTGTTATCCAGAGGATTTTCATTCCACCAATCCTAAGACATCATTGATATGCTCTTCGATCCGCCGGGTATGGATCTCTTGCCGGAAGCGTTCGTTACAGACCCGCCACGCCTTCTTTTTCTGATCCTGCCACCAATCCGGATGATAAAAGAAATACAGCACCTTTGCCGTGAGATCATCAACCGAACCGGTCTTAAAGAACAGCCCGCCTTCTCCATCCTTGAAAATCTCCAAGATACCATCCACGGCACTGGCCACCACCGGGGTTTCACAAGCCATGGCCTCGATCACGACTCGCCCAAAGGGTTCCTTGAGAGACGGTACGATCAGCAAGTCGCACAGGCTCATCATCTCCGGCACATCGGAGCGAAATCCCATGAATCTCACGGCCTCATCTATGCCCAGGTCGCACGCAATCTTTTTCAGATAATCCTCATAGGCGCCACCCTGATCGTTGTCCTCGCCCACCACTATATAATGGGCCTTGATTCCCTGGGCTATGAGACGGCTGACCAGGGTGAGAAAAAGGTGCTGGCCTTTATCTTCCCTGAGCCGGCCGATCATGCCAAGAATGGGCCATCCATCATCCAAGCCCATCTCGGCCTTAAGGGCAAGGGTATCCTTTTTCTGATAAAAGGACATATCGACGGCATTGTGTACATAATGGCATTTGTGGGCATCAATCCACGGCGATCCCTTCTGGACGCCCTGCATCGTGGCGCGCGAGGGGAAGAGTATTCTCTGCACGCGTCTCAACTTGAACCAGCGCAAGACCCTGTCCTCCTCCTGGATGTGGATATGGGCTATGACCGGTATACCGAGCATCCGGCAGAGAGGCAGGAGGAATTTAAGCTCATTTCCGGTGTTTGCATATACAAGCTGTATGTCATGATGAAAGAGGATGTACATCAATTGTCCCATGGCATATGCAATCGGAATGACTTTTGAACGTTGATACGTGGGGAGCCTGAAGGGTAACAGGAAGGTGCCGCCATCCCGCAACTGACTGTCCATTTGCGAGCTCGGGTTATAGCACAAATAGGCTGTAATTTTTTGTTTGTTAATGGTTTTGAGGAGAGCAATCAGGTTGACCTCACCGCCAGCAATAAAAGGGGTGTGGGAGAAAAACAGCACCCTGACAGGTTGAACTGTTCTGGACAGGTCCTCTGATGTCTTTTTCCGTCTTGAATCGATTTCCATGAACCATACCTCCTTGCCCAGATCCTCATGACCACCGTGATCGGAATCGCTGATTGATGTAAGCCGAGAGGATCATCCGTTCCTGTCCTGAGATCAATACGAAAAAGCCCAAGGCTATAATAACACACATATGCAGGCCAAAGATTGATGCGAGGGACAAGTAGTCGGGCTGCACGCCCTTTCCCAGCATAAACCATATGGGGACAATCAAGATGCCTACCTTGAGCATGCTCGCGAGTACGGCCCCGTAATATCGGAAGGGATCGGCCTCGATGATCTTGCATGCATACAGTGGTTTGATCAGTCCATCGAAGACGATGCACGGTACGGCGGTACCAATGGCCACGCCCATTGCACCCATCCGATACCCCAAGATAAAACTCAAGGTGAGGGTGGCGACGCTTTTCAGGACATCCAGAAATGTTGCCAGCTTGTGTCTGCCCGTCGCATTCATGACGAAGACTACCGGGAACATGCCATAGGTAAGTATGAGCGGGGTGATGAGCACAACGGTATACATGTAGGAGATCTGGAAGGCCGGCCCAAGCCAACGCCCAAGGAATTGCCTTCCGTACAATACTACCAGAATGCCCCCAGTACCGGCCAAGATCACACTGATACGAGAACCGAGCACCAGCCATCGTTCCATACCGGCAAGATCGCCGGATCCATCACGATGACTGAACAAGGGAAACAGCACACCTTGGGTGGTACGGAAGAACTCACCGAAATAATTTACCAGGGTGAGCGCCACCCCGTAATATGCTACCGTGGTGACATTCGAAACCCACACCACGATATACGGTGCGAGCTGACTCGTCGTGATCATGTTGAGCGTATTGATGAAATTCGCAACCGCAAAATCCATCATCTCTCTTATCTTGTCCATGCCGGCATAGGCGTATCCGATGGAAAGGTTAGGATCGATACGAAAACAAACAGCGGTTTTCAATAACAACTCCAGGAGGGTAGCGCAAGCGCTTGCCACGGCTAAGCCGTAGATACCGTAACCCATTTTTAACAACAGAACGGTCATTCCGGTCCTGAAACAGATCTCAAACAATTCAACATAGCGTTTGAGATCAAACCGCAAATACGCGCCCAAGAGTCCATCGAATACCCGCAAGGGGAAGGCTGTCCCGATCGAAATCCCCATTATGATGACGGCGAACCTGAAGAATTTGAGGTGCTCTGCATCGCTTATGAAGAACTGTGCCAGGAAAGCCGAGCCGAAAGACATCAGGATAATGATTGTTCCCAGGAACAGGAGCAGGAAAAAGGCGCTGTTCACATATGAATTGATCATGTGTTGCCGACCTGCTCCCATCTCGCGCGATACATATCGAATTACCGCGCCGCCAATGCCGAAATCAAAGACACCATAGTAACCGACGAATGTGCCGATCAACACCCAGATGCCGTAAAAACGAGCCCCCAGCATATTGATGATGAAGGGCATGAGAAGGAATGCCACGGCTATGCGGATAAAGAGCACCACGGCGCTCAGTACCGATCCCATGGCAAGCATCTTCTTTTCAGACATGAGAGGAGTTCTCTAGTGTGTTGAACCAGTCGAGGATCTCCCTACAGAGAAGATCGCGGGAATACTGAAACATGATGGAATGATCCGTCTCGGGCAGATAGGCATACCGACAGTATTTAGCATATATATCTGATTTTAAGAGAACCTTATCCCTGAGCTCAGCATCAAACTCTTGCGTCTCATTGTCTAACTGGGGGAGAAGAAAGAGAATCGGTTTCCCGTTTTTAACCAACTTCTGGAAGGCGGAAAAAACTTCCCAGTTGAAGCGCTCATGATCAGGGTGGCCTCCCGTACGGAGGAAACCGCACTTCTTCAAGGCATCATTGATCAGCCGAGCCATCAATACCCGGGCACTCTGGAGCATGAGCCCCCAGTCGGACTTACCGCTCAACAGTCGTGCATAGCTCCTTGGACTCATAAGCTTCCGCAGATACCCCTGCATGGTCACCCGGGCATCGAATTCCCTCACCGGAGTTTTACCGGTATTTTCTTGAGGAGAATAGAGGACTGGGAACGCCATCATCAGTACGCCGTCAATCAGGTCCATCCGTTCCGCGCCGGCCAGGGTTAGGGATATGCACCCCCCGCATTCGCCTAGTAGATAGATTTGATAGCCGCTGAATTCGCGTGCGGCCCAATCGATAACCGCTAGGGAGTCCTCTTTGAAATAACCTGACTGAACCTGACGAAAGAGCTCCGGTATGCTGATCCCGTCTGGGAGCTCGCCCTGACTGTCGCCGGTCCCACTCTGGTCGAGCCGTAGGACCGTAAGCCCAGCAGAGGACAACCGGTCGGCAACAATCCGTAGATAATCCCCCACGCCTGTTTTCGTACCGATCCCGACCTGAAAAAAGATTAGCAGTCGCTTGTTGGACACATCCTGGTCCGGGATGGAAAGCACGCCATGGAGCATTTCGCCCCGATGATTGGCAATAGTTACTGTCCTTTTTGTCAACAATCAATCACCATTTATACTTCTTTCGATAACCATTCTGCTATCAGGGTATCCATGGCGTGAAAAGAGGAGGTCCAGATCTTCTTTGTCCCCCAGCTGAAATCTGTAATAAATGGTGTCAAAGTGCAGTGGCCGTTTCGATTCAGCCCATGCAACCATTCTTCCCAGGCCTTATTCGCGGGGGATTCGACTCGTGTGAAGGGCAGGAGCAAGGATTGTCCTTTAAATCCGTGGAGACATTCACGCTCGTCGATAGCTTCCATCTGCTGGATGAAACCGTTGGTATAATGAAAACCATAGATCGAGATCGGATCGCCCGATTGCAACCGCTCTCTCAGACCTTGCTCGTTGCAGATGATCTTTCCGAAATACTCACGCTGCATGATGATGTTCGCCCTGAATAAACTTCGGACATAAGACTTGATATTGAGCACCGGATCGCAGAGGACAACGCGGTCGATATGCATCTTTGACGACGACATCATAGCCAGTACAGCCCCCAGCCGAAAACCAATCAAACAATAAGCTTCTATCTTGCCTTGAGCGCCCAACACCTCGATTGCATGGTCGATATCCTGCCGGTGCGTCGCAAGATCTGTGCACTCAAAGCTTTCGGAACTTTCACCTTCGCCGCGATAGTCGAAACGGAGCACATGATAACCCTGGGTTGCCAGACAGCGGGCCAGATTTACGCATTCACGGTAGCAACGCAGCCTTTCATGACCGATAGGGGGTACAATAATAATCCCCTTGTTTAATAATTTCGAACGGGGTTCATAATAACTGCTATATATGAAGTTACCCTGAGAGCCGATATCTATAAATGCTTTTTCTTCACCAATCATATCATGCAATAAGCCTATGCTTTATTTTACTTCCTGAGGCTGAATTATCTCATTGTTCAATAAGTTGGCTTGCTTGCCCTGCATATCGGCAAGAGACTGTATTCCAGCAAATATGTTCTGTTGGATGGCGACAATTAGTGCGATAAGTACATAGAGAATGGAAAATTGGACCCGGTTTGAAAAAAAAGCGCAAGTCCAAAAACCAACTAAGGCAAAAGTCAGGTATCGATAGGCCATCTCGCCGTGTGCATCGGATAGAATACGATGCCCCTTGCTCTCCGCTCGCTTTTTACGGAAATACTTCCATGCATCCCATATCGGGTAACAACTGAACAAAACAAAGAAAACCCCCCCTGGAATACCTGTTTCCGCAAAAACTTGAATCAGCGTATTGTGCGGTGGCAGTCCTCGCACCCCGCCATAATCTCGCATGGCATAAACCGACTCTCCCGGTCCGATGCCTAATATTGGATGGTCTCGCAACATACGCAAACAAGCCTTCCATTGCACGATTCTGTCTTCGGAGGATGCATCCCCAGATATTTGTCCCTCCAAATCATCACGCTGTAAAACCACACTAAGACCCGTAGTAAATATTGAAATTATCAACACCGTCATCAATCCTGTTCTTAGAATTTTCGGCAAACCGTGTATGAACAAAAGACTGATACTGCCGACGATAGCCAATCCTAACAATCCCTGCCGGGATCCGCACAATATGATATTGAAAGCAAACAAACCAGCCAAACCAAGATATATATACCGCATAAGCTTGTATCTTGATGATTCAATCAAATAGAAAACCAACGGGATAACTGATATGAGAATTAATACCATATCATTGGCATTCTCATACCACCCGAAACCTGATGCACGTGTGCCGGCTTGATAATTCTCTATGGAATAGTACGAGAGATAGGCAATGCTGGCGATGACCATAATGATAATTGATCGTATCTGTTTCTCCTGGGTGCATTGCTTTGTTATGAGGTAAAATATAATAATGAAATTCAACCATGCGAAGAGCGCATTCAACCCTCCCCGTAGCCATATAGAACTTGCGCTGAGAATCTGCATGATAATAAAGAGAATAAAATATTGCGTATACTTGTTCGACAAGAAAGGCTTAGTCTCGCGGTTGATGTATAGAAAATACGTGACAATAGCGATGATGGCAGAGGTCAAGTACGGTCTTATCGGTGCCAGGGAGGGGAAGATATAAACCGGCTGAAAAAACATGACAAAGGTAAACAATTTGAGGAAGAAAAAGGACATCAGTGTGTTTTTCTGGATACTAAATCAAGATAAAGTTGCTCATAGCCTTGAACCATCTTAGTTATTGTATATTCTTCCAATATGATCCTTCTGGCTTGTACTCCCATTTCATCCCGGAGCGATGTATTATTGTACACCAGCATTAATCTATCGACCAGAGCTCTGACATCCCCCGGTTCGATTAAAAAACCATTGATTCCATCCACAATGACTTCAACCGCACCTACTGACCTTGTGGCGATAACAGGTACATTAGTTGACATGGCCTCCAGCATTACATTGGATAAACCCTCATGCTTGGCAATACTGGTAGAGACTAATACATCCGCAATATTGAGTAATTCATGCACATCGGATCTGTTTCCAAGAAAAATGACGGCTTTTTCGAGTCCTGCTTCTTTGGCATATCCTGTAAGCGTTGTCCGATCCGAACCGTCTCCCACAAAGATTACTCTTATTTTTACAGACGGATCGGAGATGTATACATCCTTTAGAGCTCTCAATAGCATCAACTGTGCCTTTTCCTTCTTCAAGCTTCCAATGGAAAAGATATTAAACGTGGTATCATCGATAGCAAATCCCTCGTGATGTAGTCTCTGACATATCTCATCCCTAGGACTATGACGATAAAATTTATTCGTATCCACCCCGTTCCTTATAACGGTTATCTTATCGGCTGGTACACCCAAAATCTCAGTGATCTTGGTCTTCAGAGATCCCGAAACCGACAGATTTGCATCACAAAGACGTGCAAGAAATCTTTGCAACACTATTTGATGCGGTTTATTAAAAAAGCTCCCATGCTCGCCATTAACGATAATAGGAACTCGGGCTAAGCAAGCACCGACGATGCCATGATACCCCCCCCCGGCAAGTCCATGCGTGTGGACGATATGAGGCTTTTCCTGCATGAAAATATACCTTAAAGTAAGTGGAAATAAAATTGCCCTTCCTTCAGGCATATCCAAGCACTGCACTTTAACATCTTCCCGGAGCCGGCATGTCATCGGACCAACCGATTTCAGGCAGCACACAATTGGCTTGAAGACTTCTCTATTATGGCCATTGCATAAATTCACGATACCATTTTCCATACCACCCACACCAAGGGACGTTACAACATGAATAATTTTAATTTTACCCATAGATTCTAATTGGTTTTCAAACCTTTTTCTTTGGTCGATATGCCGCCCAGTGAGTAATAATATCTACCGGTTTGAAACCCAAATGAATCATTGATTTCCACTGGGGTATATTATTTACATCAACAACTCCCCATAATGTTTTCAATTCAGATGCATTGTTCGATTTAATTATATAAGCCATTAGGGATTCAGCTATTCTTTTGCCTCTATATTGATGTAGTACGGTATTATAGTTTAATTCAGCGTCATTATCGCGCATAATGAGAAAACGGCTTCTTTGCTTAGGATGAACTAGCCAATGAATAGCGACAATTTCACCATCTATAAAAGCGACATAAGGTTCAGTAAAACCTTGAGTTTGATCACAATAAAATTGAATAGGCAAGCCTGGATGATTAGTTCTTAGCTGGTGCAATTCATCTAAGGTAATCCTCATTATCTGAAGATTCTCATTCTTTTCCTTATAAAAGAAAGGCTTTTTAAGCTCAAAACTCAAAACAATAAACTTGTTGACTTGAAGATAGCCATAACCAATGATTTTCAATGTCCTTAATATTCCTTCGGACCCTAATGATTGCTTTAAGTAATTTATTTTATTAATTATTAACAACTTGTTGCCTTTTGGTGGGTTCCCATTTAGCCATTCTTTTATTTGTTGCGTAATTATACCACGCCATCAAACTTGCAAGATTCGTCATGCAGAAGAAAAGTATGATCCTGGTAAATTTAGCCGCAATATTACTCGATTTTGAAAGATGTCCTATAAAGGCGGCCAAATACCCCAGTATCTGCGCGATCATGAATAGTCGAAAGATTCTCTTCCAAGGAACGAGCGCTAGATTCGTTAAAAAGGCGCCAATAAAGAAGAAAGGCAACAACCATCGTAGAACTTTGTGACTCCACAGCATGCCAGCAAATCGTCCATGGCGGCAGATATTCAGGAGGTTTTTCTGATAAATCAAGGTCGATATCCCATTGGTAAACGTCCTTACTTTCCGCTGGAACTCGATCTTGGAATCTTGTGTCGGATTGACATAGCAAACAGCTTCAGGGTCATCAATGGAAATGAACCCCTTTCCCCGGGCAATCAGCGGGAGGGCGAAATCACGAGTTACATGATCTGGTAATTCCGTACAGAGTTCACGGCGCGCCGCATAACAGCTGCCACTTAACCCCACCAGAGAATCGAATCGGCCTTCCAATGCCCTTATAGCCATCTCATAGCGCACATACAGGTTTTCTCCCCGGTTCACATCACTATGGATACTCCGATCAACAGTGCTCACGCACCCCACTTCACGGGCACTGAAATGCCGCATCAGATTCTGGAGACAGTGGGCTTCCAGCATAGTTGAGGCATCAGTGAAAACAATGAAGTCATTATCTATCTGCTTCAATCCGAGATTCTCACAAAAAGTTTTCCCCCGTCTTTCAGTCGATACGATCAACCGCACCTGCTCATGTGCATAGGAGCTAACAATCGCATGCGTACGATCAGTCGATGAATCGGAAATCACATAGATTGTCATGCGGTCACATGGGTAATCGAGGTTGAGGATATTGTCAATCTTGGCCCTGATTACCTTCTCTTCATTATAGGCAGCTATCAAGAAGCTCACCTTGGGGAACGGATCGAAGGCCTTATCGATATGCATCTCCCTCCGCTTCATAATTCTAACGGCAAGAGCGAGACAGATGCCGAACCCCAAGTAGGTGTAGAAGATGGTGAAAATGCAACTCCAGAATACAATCAACAGGAATGAAATCATCGCTATCTCTCTGCTATCATTGATAAGGCGACCTAGTTACTAATAAGTGCATAATAGAATAGACCTATACTGCCGCATAAGTACACTCAGGATGTCGGAAGAAGCCTCTGATGATATCCGGCAGTTTCTGGAGTTTCCGCAATGCCCCGATGGCCAGACGCTTGAGATGGTTAGGCCCCTTGATGGAGCGTTTCCCGATATTATGCCGCTTTGTGTAGTTCCAGGTCTGCTCGACAGGATTGAGATCGGGAGAATATCCCGGCAGGAAGAAGAGCCGAAGCTTTCCCTCGGTGCTTTCGACAAACCTGCGGACTTCCCCACTCCGGTGAACAGGATGACCGTCAAGAACAAGAAATACCGGACCAGCACTGTCTTTCAGGAGACGGGAAAGGAATTTCTTGAGCAAACCGGCATTCATGGTCCCCTTGTATGTCATGAACCGTATGAGGCCCCGGGCAGAAATGGCTGCTATCATATTCACTGAAAACCTGGCACCGGTGGTCCTGACCACGGGTGTCTTCCCCTTCGGCGCCCACGTCGTGCCCGTATGATAGTCAGAGCGAATCGAAGACTCGTCTCCGAAATACAACGTTGCTCCCGCCTTCTTCGCTTCAGCAGCGATTCTGGGATATACTTCCGACTTCCATTGCTCTACCGCCTCGGGGTTCTGCTGATACGCCCGCTGCAACGGCTTCTGAGGAGACAGCCCAAGCTGCCTGAGCAGACGCATCACGCTCCACCGACTCAGCTTGATCCCGAATTCCCTCCGTATCACTTCCGCCACCAGCACTGCCGTCCACAAGGCAAAGGGAAACTTCATCTGGCTGGGGTCCTTGTCAACCACGGTCCCATAGATCCACTTCAGCTTGTCCCCATCCAGCTTCGGCCTGCGTCCGCCACGCTTGCCGGCATCAAGTGCTCCCCAGCCACCGTTCCGGTACCGGGCAAGCCATCCAAAAAGGGCAGAGCGTGATACCCCCATCCCCTTGCATACTTCTTCTACGGTTACACCCGACTGTATACGCTTCATGGCCTGCTCACGAAATACGGTCAGCTCAGAAGGCTTCAAGCGCCTCAGGTCTGTCTTCTTCTCCATGAATACTGTATACTGGATTCATAACAATAAGTCCATACAATTATGCACTTATTAGTAAGACAAATTTACATGGGACCATTACATCTAAGGAATTTATGATATCTTTTTTGTATCGTGTGAAAAGATCGCATTCAATCCATAGAGCAATGCAAAACCAACAATAAAAATCATTGCTCCCGACATTGGGTGAACAAAGCTCTCTATGGCACCAATCCCATAATGATTGGCGTACACGACCATCAGGATAACTCGTGTAACATTAGCGACAAAGGCGATCGGAATAGCCGCAAACACAAGGACATACTTCTTCCACAAAGCATAATGGCCAATAAATGCAATCAACACGGCAACGGCAGTGAGGGATATCAGTGATCTGATCCCTGAACATGCATCCGCAACCTCCAGAGACCCTCCAGTAAGAACGATAATGTTGCCATTCTGTATCAACGGAATCGAGCTGAATGTTTTCAATAAGGTTACAGCCATGTCGCTAGATTGCAATTTCAGAAAAAAGGTGAACTTGTTCCATATGACACTTGGTAAGGGGATCATGAAGATCAGGAAGCCGATCGGAACACAGAGAGCCCTAGTGATGATCCAACCACCGATGTACAGACTAATACCAAAGAAAATAACGATTAATGACAGGCCTTGTAGAAAATGCTCCGATCCGACGAATCCCACTACTTGCAACAAGACCCCTAGGATTAAAACGAACAGCCCTCCATTCAAGGGCTGTAGTGAAGCAAACGACAAGCGTTCGCGTATGTACCAGATCATATACAACGACACAACTGGGATGACATATCCATGCGAATAGTCAGGATCGGTGTTCCATACCGCTATCAATGCAGCAATAGTCCGATAATAGATGAATCCAAGGGCTGAGACGATCAATACTGTAAAAACAATAATCTTCCGGTTTCTCCTGAGGCTATCCACAGATACTTTCATTGCTTATTGTCACTCGGGGAGGAGAAGGTCAACAATCTGTACCGCATTTTCGGCAAAGGACTTTAATTCAAAAAGACATCGTGAACGATCTTCAACGTTCCCTGCCTGAGTGATACGAACGAAGGCCCCATCCGTACGACCTCTTACAAAGGCATCTACAACACGGTATAACCTTTCCTCAATCTCGGTTGCCATGATTCTCCCCCTCCCCTGCACCCAATAAGCCACATAGAGGGTGAGCGCATCCTTGTGAACAATCATCATATTTATCGGCAGTTGTTTTCCATGCCAACCAATATTAATCAATCCAATTTCTGACACCTCCCATCCTGATCCCAGCATACAATTTTTAGGAGAGTGGAATTGTTTGCCCTCATACATAGAGGCGTAATAGCTAATCAATAATTCTATCTCTTGCTCTCTCTGACTTCGATATATCCTATCAGTATATGCATCCGTACCCAACATTGCAACAATACCAGGGCTGAACGTCTGAGCGTGTACATACTCCCATTGCCCGATCCGATCAGGCAAGGCATTGAGATCTACCTTTTTATAATTGAAAGTGGTCCGGGATCCCCTCTGGCCATACGAGGACAACCCTATCCCGACAATAAGGACGACCAAGACAACAACTAGCCGCATCCATGAGATGTTGCCTGAATTCATTTGTTTCATCCTCTTACCGGGAATATTCCGTTAGAATCTCTATTATATCAGATCACTTTATATACTTTGAGTGAAGAGATAACTGCATTATCGCAGATAGTAGCTATCCTGCGGATACATTCCTTGATCGTCATTTCAACGCGAACGCCTCCAAAACTTGATTGCCTATGCGGTACGCGGTTTCTCTTGTAATTTGGTGGTGTGTCGGCAACGTAATAAGCCTGTCGGCAATTTCCCGCGCACCTGGAATAGGTGGATTCCCTGACGACAGATAGGGTTGGATGCGAACATCATCCGATATCGGCTTCGGATACATCCGCCGGACGCCATATCTGCGTAACTCATTTGGGATATCTCCGTGCCCAGCCAGGACGGGGTATCTGGTATAAACCGGCTTGTTTTGTGCTGGTATTGGGATGGTCCCCTTTCCCTGAAAAATATCATGATAGTCTCTGGCCCTCGAACATCGGTGTTCATTCAATGCTTCCAGGAACCACAAAGCATTCGATCCCAAGCGGTTCATACATAATGGCATTGCATGGGTACTGAAAGAAGGATCGAATGTCGTATCCCCCAGTCCAAGAGGAAGAGACTCCATGATTCCATATAGTCTCTTGTGCGCAAGAATCTGGATGACAGTCGCCATCAGCAGTTGTTTGCATCCTATTCCTTTTGGGTGTATGGGGATCTTGTCCAGAAAAATTTCTCTGTCAGAAGCAATTATGGCCCCTCCGCATCCGAGTGGCAGGGGTTTACCCCTCCCAAAACTGAAAAGCCCAACATCTCCTATAGTACCGAGCATACGCTCACCGCACAAGCCGCCAAGCCCCTGGGCAGCATCCTCTAAAAAGATGGCTCCTTCTTCTCCGGCCCAAGTCTGTAGCCCATTCAGATCTGTCGGTATTCCAAATAGGTGTTGTCCGACAACAACGAGTGTACCCTCACCTTTCGTCTTCCGTACCGAGGACATATCGGGTGAAAGATTACTCGGATCGATGTCGTATACTCTAATCTTAAGCCCTGAACGAACGACAGCCGCCGCTACCGAATAGCAAGTATATGCGGGGAGCAACACCTCATTGCATACAGTCCCCCTTTGAAACCAAAGCATATCTAGCAGGAGTGACAATGCCGCACGACCACTCTCGGCCAATAGACAGTTATCGACCTTGAGATACAAACATAAGGCGGTTCGCAAATCCCGATGACGTATCCTTAAAGCGTTCAAGAATGAACGCCATGGTATCTTTGTTTCAGCAGGAGGGTAATGTTTAACCATGATGATTGTCAGGCGGACAATACGGAAAACACAATATTGTCATGATCTTCCTAAAACAGTCGGTGTGCCACTTCAAAGAGTTATATATTGTCTAACAATCGGGCCTAAGGCATCAGTGATCACTTGAGGGAGTCTACTCCATGCCCACGCTGCCATTACACGGGAATTCCTCTCCAAGGGGGCCTTTGCAAAATGTGTAACCCTTGATTCTTCATACCAATACAGCGGTGTTGGGAGTGCACCCCACTGTTGCTTGAATTTATAGGTCCCTTCATCTGTGGTGGACCTGCCGAAATCAAAAAATTTAAACCCATTGTCACAGGCATACCTTAATAGGCCCCAATATAGCAGCATATTGGGACTAAGCTTGTTGAACTCTGAAAGCGAGGATGCCCATGGAATCGAAAGCATGTCGTGAGAGGCGAGGATGATTCCCGAAGCCACCGGGAGAGCTCCTTTATAAACTACACCTACACGGGCATTTTTTCCATAGGCTTCAACCACAGATGAGAGCCAACGATAGGAATGTACGGGAGAACCCAATTCCCTCATATTATGTCGAAATATAGTATAAAAATCCCTTAAGCAATCGATATCTCCTAATTTGAATTCAAGGCCTTCCTTTTGTGGCTTTTTAATCTGGCTCCTTAACTTTGATTTGAAGCTATTCCACAATGCCTCTGAGTCATTCGGTAGGCCAAGAACCATCCGCACTTTTTGCATGTTCACATCCATGTTGAGATGTGAATTGAGAGCCACTTCTGGATGTAGATATCTCAATATTATTCGAGTTTTCAATGTGCTCGCCAAATCGAATGCAGTATGCAGAAGTGTATGTACAACTTCCTGATCGCTGGCAAGTACTCCGCCATAATCACAGAAGGGGAGCGAGACTAGACTTCCCCGAGTCAATGGCGGTTTGACAAGGACAAGCGGTAAAACTCCCTTAATATGATCGTTATCCTCATAAATTAGGTAGTAGCCACGATGATTATATGCCACTTCGACTGCCTGCTTCCAGGCAAAGTGGTGGTACGGGCCGGAATGCTCCTGCGTGATCACAAAGGCATCCCATTTCTCTCGGTCATGATCTGTTGCAAGTCTGATTAGAGACAAACGCTCCCCTACCATCCCATCCTATGCACTGCCTGATTGAGGAAAGGTACAAGTGCTTGTGCTGCCTTCATATTTCCATTATTGTTAGGATGATCATCATTCCCATCACCGGAGGGATACAACGCCCAGTTCGATCTTCCTTGATCAGTCAAGATGTCATAATAATCAAACACTATGATGTTCTTGTGCGGATAACCTTTCAACCACCCGCCCTCAACATCTTTAAGCCAATTATTGAATCTGCGTATTCTGTTCCCCAAAGCGGCAATAGTATTTTGTCTGCCCAGAAGTGCCTTTATCGCTTCTTTGATTCTGCCTTTGTTGCTCAATCTGGGTTCCACGAGTGGTGGGGCTGTTATAACAACAAACAGGGTATTAGGTTGATTGGCAAAGTAATCACGTAATGAATTATAAACGGCCTTATAATTCGTTAGGGTCTTCTGGCAGGAATCGGGATCTCCCGGATAACTCCCTTCTGATTCAATATAGCTGTTAGGAAAGCATGACTTAAACAGAACAATGTGGTTCCTGGTACCGTCCGCGAAGAATTCATCCTGTTTATTACAGGTCAGGACTTCCTCTATATGGTCACGAAATTTGGCATTCCAATGGCAGATGTCTGTCTTATCCCCAACAAGCGAATTATAGGATGCCTCATGGACGATATAATTATTCTGGCTCAGGAGGTTGCGCAAACCACCGCCATTGGGATGCGAACTATAGATGCAGTCCTTTCCCCTTTCGGGGCCTTTGTCGGCCAGGAGCTGGCCGCCGGTGGAATGGTGAATGAATAGCAGATTAATCGGTTTCTGAGGCTTTTCCTTCGAAAATGATGACAGATCGAGCGTCTTTCCCTTCATGTCTTGTATAATCTCCGCATTTTCATCGGTACATGCCGTTATCATCAAGAATGTGATATTCAAGATCATACACAACCAGAATCGCATACCTCGCACCACTTTATATTGAGTCATTTACATATCCTCGATTCTGATTCGACCCAGATGTTTTGATGTTATTCTTCATTCAGGAATCAACGACCGAACCTGTATCAGCTGGCTGATTTTTCCTTTTGCCGTCTGCATCATGATAGTTTCCATTATCCAGATACATCTGCCCCTGGTTCATAGGTACGGGAACCGGATTATTGAAACCCGCACGATAGGATCTCTTGATAGTGAACGTTATGGGCATGACAAAATCGATTCCATCCTTCCATGTCCGCTCATTACCAACAACGGATTGTGTAAAAAGTTTCGTTATGAACACAGCTCCGCCAATATAGGTGAAGACCTACAATCCAATATCATATGAATCATGTCTTCTCATAGGTTGAGAACATATAATGTTACTCGTCAACCCCCAGTCCAAACTTGATGATTATGTGCCCTAGAATCTCCTGAATAACAACAGATAATTCAAGCATATTTGATGTAAGTCGATACTAATTAACTTGCCCTGCCAAGTCAATTTGATTTAGACCTTGGCCATGAGTGATTTACCTACCCGATATCCACTCCTCTTGTTCATACTATTGATGGTAGGAATCTCCTTTCTGCTTTTCTATAACATTGGCAAGTCACACTCATTGGTTATCGACAGCATCCTGGACTTCGGACACGTGCCTCTGTTCTGTGTCATAACGGCAATGGTGCTGTGGCTTCTTGAATGGAGAAGATGGCCGATGACGACGACAAAGAACTACATCCTGGCCGGTGCTATATCAGGATGTCTGGCCATACTCACAGAGATTCTCCAACAGCTCACTCCAGATCGATCATTCCAGGTCGGAGACATTATCCATGACCTCATTGGCAGTGCCTTATTCCTGCTTTTTGCATACCAATACAAGAGAAACCTCCGGAAGAAAAGTCTGCTGATCATGATCATAATAGCCGGGGTCTTGTTAATCATCTCGGGCATACCGGTTCTTGTCACATCAATTGACGAACTCCGATCCTATATGGAGTTTCCTCTGCTAGCATCTTTCGAGACCTCTATGGAGATGAAACGATGGAGTATCGAGGACAGGAACGAGAGGTCACTCTTGCATGCCACGCAGGGTGAGCGTTCGTTGCTTGTAAACCTGTCTCCGGGGTTGTATCCAGGTGTTTCTTTTAATCATCCGCCCACAAACTGGCAAGGATACGACAACCTGTCGTTCGATGTGTATATCGAAGGTACTATACAACTGCCGCTTACCGTACGCATCAATGACCTGGCGCACAACGAGGAGTACGAAGACCGTTACAACAGGACCTTTATGCTCCAGCCAGGACAGAATCATTTAATAGTAAATCTCTCGGAAGTGGAGCACGCCCCCAAAAGGCGGCTGATGGACATGAAGCGTATAGCAATCCTTTGCATCTTCTCGTACGAACTGAAAGAGCCTAAGACGGTATACATCGACAACTTCAGGCTTGAGAAGAAGAGCTGAGGTTAGTAAATCCACCTGTCCTTTTCTAAGAAGTGAACTCAGCGATCACAACCCCAGATACGCCGCCTTCACCTTCTCGCTCTTCAAGAGGTTCTGCGCCGTATCCTCCAGCGCTATGGCTCCACTCTCCATGACGTAGCCGCGGTGGGCGATGCGGAGAGCCATGTTGGCGTTCTGCTCCACGAGGAAGATGGTGGTGTTGCTTTCCTTGTTGATCCGGCCGATGGTCTCGAAGATGAGCTGCACGAGCACCGGGGCCAGGCCCAGGGAGGGCTCGTCCAGCAGGAGGAGCCTGGGCCGGCTCATGAGGCCCCGCGAGATGGCCAGCATCTGCTGCTCGCCGCCGGAGAGCGTGCCACCCAGTTGGTGGCGGCGCTCGGCCAGGCGGGGGAACAGGGTGAAGACGCGGTCCAGGTCCTGCCTGATGGCCGCCTTGTCCTTGCGGAGGTAGGCCCCCATCTCGAGATTCTCGGTGACGCTGAGCAGGGGGAAGATCCTCCTTCCCTCGGGCACCTGGACGATGCCCAGGGAGAAGATCTTGTCAGGGCTCATCCTGTGGATGGGCTGGCCCATGAAGTGGATCTCGCCGTAGCGGGGCGGCACGATGCCGCAGATGGACATGAGCGTGGTGGACTTGCCCGCGCCGTTGGCGCCGATGAGCGTCACGATCTCGCCTTCGGCGAGCTCGAGGGTCACGCTCTTGAGAGCATGGATGCCGCCGTAGTAGGTGTGGAGGTTCTTCACCTTAAGCATCGAAGGCCTCCCCGAGGTAAGCCTTGATGACGGCCGGGTTCTCGGCCACCTGCTTCGGCGTGCCCTGGGCGATCATCTGGCCGTAGTCCAGGACGTAGATGCGGTCCGAGATGCTCATGACCAGCTTCATGTCGTGCTCGATGAGGAGAATGGAAAGGCCCTCTTCATCCCTGATGCGTGTGATGAGCTCGTCGAGCTCCCCGGTCTCCTTGGGGTTCATGCCCGCCGCCGGCTCGTCCAGCAGGAGAAGGAAGGGCTCGGTGGCCATGGCCCGGGCGATCTCGAGCCTCCTTTGGGCACCGTAGGGGAGCTCGGATGCCAGCTCGTTCACGTACTTCTCAAGCCCGACATTGAGGAGCATGCGGTAGGAGAACTCCACCATCTCCTGCTCCTCCCTGCGGGTCTTCGGCCCGCGGAAGACCGCCCCTGCGATGCCGGAACGGGTCCTGCAGTGGCGCGCCACCATGACGTTCTCCAGCACGGTCATCTTCTGGAAGAGTCGGATGTTCTGGAAGGTGCGCGCCAGACCCTGCTCGGTGACCTTGTTGGGCTTGAGCCGGTTGAGCCGCTTCGCTGCCTTGCCCGGCGGGTGGGCGATCATGTCCCCCGAGGTTGGCTCGTAGATGCCGGTGATGCAGTTGAAGAAGGTCGTCTTGCCCGCCCCGTTGGGACCGATGAGCGCCACGATCTCCCCGGAGCCCACCCGGATGGTGATGTCATCCAGGGCCCGCAGACCCCCGAAGTCCATGGTGAGGGCCTTCACCTCGAGGACGGGAGACGAGGTACCGGTCATGTCCGCACCTCCTCCCGGGCCTTGCCGTGGAACTCGTAGCGCTGCCTGATGCCGCTGATGATGCCCTGGGGCCTGAACACCATGATGAGCACCATGGATGCCCCGAAGGCGAGCATGCGGTACTCGGAAAAGGCCCTGAGGTATTCCGGGAGCAGGATGAGGATGAAGGCGCCTACGATAACGCCCACGATGGACCCCATACCGCCCAGGACCACGATGGACAGGATGATGGCCGACTCCATGAAGGTGAAGCTCGCCGGGTTGATGAACGTGGTCTTGGCGGCCAGGATGCAGCCCACGAATCCGGCCCAGGTGGCACCCAGGGCGAAGGCCATGAGCTTGGTCTTCGTCTTGTCGATGCCCATGGCCTGGCAGGCGATCTCGTCCTCACGGAGTGCGATCCAGGCCCGGCCGATGCGCGAGTTCCTGAGTCTTCCCACCACGAGGATGGTGAAGAGCACGAGCATGATCATGATGTAGTAGAGATAGACCGTATGCTCCTGCAGGGTCAGCTTTATGCCGAAAGTGGACGGTCGGGATATGCCGGCGATGCCGCTGGGCCCGAAGGAGAATTCGTTCCAGTTCTCCAGGATGAGCCGGATGATCTCGCCGAAGCCCAGGGTGACGATGGCCAGGTAGTCGCCCCTGAGCCTCAGGACCGGGAAGCCCAGCAGGACTCCGAAGGTGGCGGCCATGGCCCCGGCCAGGGGCAGCGCGGCCCAGAACCCGAGCCCGAAGTGGTGGTTCATCAGCGCATAGAAGTATGCACCCACTGCGTAGAAGGCAACGTAGCCCAGGTCCAGCAGTCCCGCCAGCCCCACCACGATGTTCAGGCCGAGCCCCAGCATGACGTACATGAGGGCCGTGATCATGATGGAGGTCTGGTAGCTGGAGAACATGAAGGGGAAGACGATGACGAAGGCGCCGATGGCAGCCAGGATGGGCACGAAGATCATCCTGTCGGAACGGATCCGGTTGCCTGCCCTCTTCTGCCATGAGTCCGCTTCGCTCTTCTCCGCACCCGTCTCCTTCCGCTCGAGCATGTAGCGCCAGATGAACGACAGGAGGAATGCACCGACGCCGACATAGACCATCCTCATCCACCTCCACTCGATGGTCCTGTCCAGCGGGGAGATCTTGATCACCATGAGGGGAAAGGTCAGGAACATGAACCACACGGCAGCCACGGACGACTTGAAGATCTCGCTGCCTGCGCGCCTGATGAGTGGCTTCCATTCCATGGCCGCGTCCCTGAGGTCCCTACACCTTTTCCGACGTCGTCCTGCCGAGAATCCCCGCAGGTCGGAAGATGAGGATGAATACGAGGAGTCCGAAGGCGAACACGTCCTCGTAGTCGCTGGAGACGTAGCCAGTGGCGAAGCTCTCGGTCCAGCCCAGCACCATGCCGCCCAGCACAGCCCCGGGGATGCTGCCGATGCCGCCGAGGACCGCCGCGGTAAAGGCCTTGATACCGGCGATGAAGCCGATGTAGAAGTTGATCTGCCCGATATGCGACGAGATGAGCACGCCGCCGACGGCCGCCAGGGCACTGCCGATGATGAAGGTGACGGAGATGACCCGGTTCACGTTCACCCCGAGCAGCATGGCCATGGTCTTGTCCTGGGCCACCGCCCGCATGGCCTTTCCCATGCGCGTGAACTTGATGAACAGGGTGAGCAGGGTCGTGGCCACGGCCGTGGTGATGAAGATCACGAGCTCGGAGGAGCGTATGATGGTGACGTTCTCCATGAAGGGGAACTCCTCGATCAGGGCCGGAAACGACATGAAGTCGGAGGTCTGGGCCAGGAGCACGTAGTTCTGCAGGAAGATTGACATACCGATGGCGCTGATGAGCGGCGACAGTCTGGGGGCCGTGCGCAGGGGTTTGTATGCGATCTTTTCCAGGGTGAACCCGTAGGCCGCCGAGTAGATCATGGCCACCACGCCCGCAAGGATGAGCAGCGACCATCCGCTCATACCCGCAAGCGACAGGGCGCTCGCCACGATGAGAGCGGTGAAGGCGCCGATCATGTAGATCTCTCCATGGGCGAAGTTGATGAGCTCGATGATGCCGTAGACCATGGTGTAGCCGAGAGCTATCAGGGCATAAATGCTGCCCCTGGTGAGCCCGCCGAAGAAGAGTTCCAGGAAGTATTCCATCAGCTGATCGTTCTACCTTTATCCGGATACAAGAAAGGGAGCAGGCAGCCTGCTCCCTTTCAGCGTCATACAAGAGTGTCTATTTGACCTCCACGTACTTGCCCTTCTGGACCTGGTACATGGAAAAGCCGATGCCCTTGGCATCGCCGTTCTCATCGAAGCTGATCTTTCCCAGCGGGGTCTCGAACCAGTTGGAGCGCAGCGCCTTGGTTATGGCTGCATAGTCGGTGGAACCGGCCTTCTGGATCCCTTCGAGGAGACACAGGCTTGCGGCATAGGCATTCAGGTAGAAGGCCCCGGGATCGGACCCGAACTCCTTCTTGTGCTGCTCGATCGCTGCAATGGCCATGGGGTTCTTGGTGGTGTCGATGGGACCGGTGGCATACACGCCTTCGGCATACTGTCCGGCCACCTTGATGAAGGTGTCGTCGCGAACGCCGTCATCCGAGATGAACAGGGTCTTCATCTTCTTCTTCTTCATACCCGTGACGATTTTGGCCGCTTCGGGGTGGTATCCGCCGTAGAGCACCGCATCGGCTCCCGAGAACTTGATCTTCTGCACGATGGCCGAATAATCAACAGCGCCCGGAGTGATGCCCTCGAACAGGACGGGTTTGACGCCCTTCTTCTCGAAGAACCCCTGGGCGAACTCGGCAAGGCCTTTGCCGTAGTCGCCCTTGTCATGGATGATGGCGACCTTCTTCACCTTGAGCTTGTTCAGAGCGAAATCCACCTGGAGCTGTGCCTGAGCATCGTCAGGGGAGATGGTCCGGAAGAAGTTCGGATAGTCGCCGCTCTTGGTGAGGTCGACATTGGTGGCAGAGGGAGACATGGTAACGATCTTCGCCTCTTTGTAGGTGTTCAATGCGGCCTTGGTGGCGCCGCTGCAGATATGGCCGAGCACCACGGTCGCCTTTTCCGACACCAGCTTGCTTCCTACATTGGCGGCAACCTCGGGCTTGCATACATCGTCTTCGGCAAGGATTTCGATCTTCTTGCCGAGAACGCCGCCCTTGGCATTCATATCACCCACAACCAGCTTTGCAGCATTCAAAGTGGGCAGGCCGTAGGATGCGAGGTCTCCGCTGTGGGCCCCTGCTACACCGAGCTTAATCGTATCAGCGGCAAAAGCCTGTCCGGCGAAAAGCATACATGCACATACCATCAGGATGATCTGTAATCGTTTCATTCCCCCTCCCGTTCTCTCTTGATTTTATTTCCTTTTATTGTCTTCTGAACAAAGCGTTGCGGGCTGACATAGCATTAATGCTTCACCCTGTCAAACA
>Ga0116148_1000650_pt1 | contig 42173 bp, 34 predicted proteins | sample AD_UKC055_MetaG_FD_89786 | JGI IMG/M metagenome (GOLD analysis project Ga0116148, IMG submission 89786) | Active sludge microbial communities of municipal wastewater-treating anaerobic digesters from USA - AD_UKC055_MetaG | ecosystem: Engineered > Bioreactor > Anaerobic > Digestate | place: USA...
AGCGTTCTCGGCTACTCCCCAGATTTGGCTTTGCGCGATATATTCACCGATTTTCTTGATAAGATCACCGGTCACAAACGACTTATCGAAATGTCCGATGAATTCCAATGACCTCACAACCAATTGTGTTTCTTCGTCCGTTACGGATGCCACAATGGCCGCCACAACGCGCTTATCATCAATTTTCCCGTCATCCTGTCGGTCCAGATTGGCCAGCTTCGAAATCACTATATCGCGAACCGGCATATAAGGACTGTCTGCGTACTCAAGAATGGCATCCATTGAAGCGCCTGGCTTCTTTAGCATTTCTCTCCAGTCAAGAGGCGTGAAATCGAAAACAGGGTCATTCGGATTCCCGGCACGAAACTCGACCGGTGTGAAGGCTTTCTTCACCGCAATCACCGGATCGAATTCTGTTGTGCCCTCATCGGCTGCCAGGGCATTTGTATGAGACAAAACAAGAATAAGATCGACTTCTCTTCATTCTCGATCTCCTGCTTTTCAGGAGATCCCAACATTTTCACTGGACCAGGTGGCCTGTTCCACCGGGATTAATGCTTCAACTTCCGCCATAACGTAGCGGGGCTGATGCCGAGAATGTCGGCGGCTTTGGTGCGGTTTCCCCCGGTCTGTTTTAATACCGCACGGATATAGTTGTTTTCCACTTCGGCTAACGTGGATGTGGCACGGCCGCTGGGAATGCCGGAAAAGCCGGAACGCTGAATCGCAGGCGGTAGACATTCAGGAAGAATCACACCATCCCGGGATAGAACAGCGGCCCGCTCAATGGCATTTTCCAGTTCACGGACATTACCGGGCCAGGAATACGCCTGAAGAATATCCAGGCAGGTGGCATCCAGCCGTAATTCCGGCAATTGAAATTTCCTGGAGAATTTCTGTACAAAATGTCGAACCAGAGACAGAATGTCCTCTTTTCGCTCACGTAACGGCGGCACTTCAATTTCGATTACTCCCAAACGGTAGTACAGATCCTCGCGAAACCGTCCTTCCCGTATCGCCTCGGAAAGATCCCGATTGGTAGCCGAAATAACACGGATGTCTATTTTTCGAGGGATACTTTCGCCGACACGCATGATCTCCTTTTCCTGCAAGACGCGCAGGAGTTTCAGCTGCATGGCCGGTGAGACATCTCCAATCTCGTCGAGAAAAACCGTTCCTTTTTGCGCTTGTTCAAACAATCCCACACGGTCGCGCGTTGCGCCGGTAAACGCTCCCGCCTTGTGTCCGAACAATTCGCTTTCCAGTAATGTTTCCGGCAAGGCGCCGCAATTCACACCGACAAACACCTGCTTAGACCGCGTGGAAAGAGAATGAATATAACGCGCAAGAACCTCCTTTCCGACACCGCTTTCGCCGGTAATGAGAACGGATGTGTCGAACGGCGCGATCCGACCGGCCAGGTCAAGGACGCGTCGAAAAGACGCGCTGTGGACCTCTACAAAGGAGGGATTGACCTGGCGTTCCAACAAATCCAGTCGCTTCCGCTGCTGCGCCACTTCCCGGGTCTTTCGGCGCAACTCCCGTGTCAGATTTCGGATCGTTCTTTGAATATCTTCCGACTGGAAATACGGGAGGACAGTTTTCAGTTCCTCTCCCCACGAATCGCGATCCATGCCGATAGCGGAACACACGCGGTCTCCTTTCGCGCGACATTTCTCTTCGATGAAATAAACATCTCTTCCGACGCAGAACGAACAGTACCCGCTGGCATAGCCGGCCAACATGCGGCAGATCGGGTAGTCCGTTTTTCCAAGTTCGAGCAGCTGCTCCTCTGCTTCGCCGGAGTCATGCCAGATCACCTCCATCCGAAATCGGCCGCTTGATTCATCCAGGCGGATTGATTTCACGACACTTCGCGCAACACCCTGAATGGTATGCAGCCTCGGCCCGGCTTTAAGCCATTCCATTACATTGTCCCACTCAAAGACCCGTTTCATGGCAGCCGCGTCCGCCTGGCCCCAGAAATAGCCGAATCGGGTTAGAATCCGCCGCATCCGTTCCAGACCGACCATTTCGAGCAAATCCCTGCGCAACTGGGCGAATGCGTTGATACTGTGAAGAACGAGACGACGGCCCTGCAAGTCAATCCGCCCGTCGCCGAACTCGATTAGTTCCTTCAGTTCAAGGTCCGATGCTTTCATATAAGAAATCCTTCATAATGAAATTGTGATATTTCATTATGAAGTATACTCGCTATATTGTCAAATGTTCCCGCCTCCCCATAACCCCTGTGTATTCAAGAGGTTAGATTGCACAATAGAAATCCGGCACGGCAATTGCGGAGAGAATAGGGTGAATACCAGAGTTGATGAACGAATAAGGAGAACGACAATGTATAAAATGCTTCGTCAGCAAAGCGAGATTCTGAACGAGAGTGTGGTGCGTTTCGCACAGCATCTCGTTCGAGTGCCGAGTGTAAGTCTCAATGAAAGGGCGATCGCGGCCCTGGTTGAACAGCAGATGAAGAAAGTGGGATACGACAAGGTCCTGCGGGATGACTACGGGAACGTGATCGGAATTCTTTTCGGCTACGATAGCGACCGGTCCGTTCTGTTGAACTCCCACATGGACACCGTTCCCCCGGCGGACCCGGATTCCTGGTCGTGTAATCCGTACGAAGGACTGATCCGGGATGGCCTCCTGTACGGGCTTGGATCGACGGATTGCAAAGGCGGCCTCGCGGCGCAGGTGTATGCAGGAGCTCTGTTGAAGCGTAGCCTGTTGCCGCTCCGGGGCAATGTGGTAGTCGCCGCGACGGTAGCCGAAGAGAACGGGCGGAGTGTCGGTGTTCGCGGGCTGATGCAGCGGACCCTGCCCGAACTCGGAATCAAACCATCCTACGCTATCCTCGGCGAGCCGACCGGACTGGGACTGTATTACGGGCATGACGGATGGCTGGAAATCGAAGTCCGTGTCGAAGGGACCAATCCGTTTCAGGTAGAGGATGCTGCCGGTGCGATCATCGGGGAGCTCCATGCAGGAAACGGTACGGCTGTCGGACCGGAAGAGTTAACCGTTCGCCGGCCCCGGTTTGTCGATGACAACGGATTTCGGCGCGCGACGATTGAAATGAATCGCCGACTTCGCTCCGATGAAGAGGTCGGGTGTGTTCTCAGTCAGTTAAAACACAATGTGTCCACGGTGGCCGAGTCCAGCGGACCGGTTGCGGTAGATGTGCTGGTTCGGGAAGAGACACAACGGCTATACAACGGCCAAACGACGGTTGTCCGACACATTACGAATGCGTGGCAGACCGATCCGTTTCATCCCCTGATCGATCACGCCCGCGACGCCCTCGCCGCGGCAGGTTGTGCAAAAGTCCATCCGGGGAAGTGGGAACTCGGCCGCCTGGGCATGGGAACCGCCGGCGGCGTCCTGACAAAGGAATTCAATGTCCCGACAGTCGGCTACGGCCCCGGTATCGAGGAGAAGGCCCACGTGCAGGATGAATGTGTTGAGGTCGCCAAAATCACCGAAGCCGTGTACGGCACAACGGCTATCATTCACAGCCTGATTGGTGTCCCTGTATTCGGATGGACCTCGGACGAAATCTGAACATTGGCCTGAACAGGAGCCGGACATGATGAACATATTGGTATTCAATTGTGGAAGTTCTTCGCTGAAGTACAGGGTCATCGCCATGCCGTCCGAAGTGCAGCGGGCGGGCGGAGAGGCACAGCGGGTCGGGCCGCCGACGGCGGAACCCTCGCGTATTGTCTACCACATCGGCGATGTCAACGGGACACACTATGTCGAAATGCGCGACCAGGCCACGGCATTTGAGCAGGTAATGGCCTTACTAGCCAAGCATCCGGAGCTCAAGCCGGACGTGGTCGCGCACCGCATGGTCCATGGCGGTACTCGATTTGAGCGATACGCGCTGGTGAATGAAGAGGTAATCGCCGACCTGGACGCGGTGGCGGATTTGGCTCCATTACACAATCCGCCCGCGACCGGCCTGGTTAAAGCCTGTCGAGCCCGGTATCCGGACCTGCCGCAGATAGTCGTGTTCGACACGGCGTATCATTCGACGATTCCCGATTACGCGCGTACCTACGCGATCCCCCGGTGGATGACGACAGATATGGGGATCCGCAAGTACGGGTTCCATGGAACCAGCCATCAGTACGTAGCGACCGAGGCCGCGAAATTCCTGGGCCGGCCGATGAGCGAGTTTAACGCGGTCAGCTGCCATTTGGGCAGCGGCGGGGCGAGCCTCTGCGCTATCGTGAAAGGTCGATCCGTCGATAACACGATGGGTTATTCCCCCTTGCAGGGACTGATTATGAGCACACGCTGCGGAGATCTGGATCCAGCGCTGACCCTGCGTCTGCTGGCGCAGTACAACGGAGATTGTAAATCGGTCGAAAGAGTTCTCAATAAAGAAAGCGGCGTCCTTGGAATGTCGGGGGTCTCGGCGGATATCAGCGACATCCTCGCGGGTATTGCGCAAGGTAAAGGCCAGTTCCCGAAAATGGATCTGACCGCGCAAATCTACCTGTGGCGGATTCGAAAATATCTGGGAGCCTACATGGCGGCAGTCGGGTACGCGGACGCCGTTATTTTTACCGATACCATCGGCGAGAAAGTCGCGCCGGTTCGCTGGGCTGTATGCGCCGACATGGAGACATTCGGCCTGTCGATCGATCCGGAACGCAACAGGAATCCAAGCGAACCTCCGGTAGACGTGGCAACCGAAAGCAGCCCCGTGCGTATCCTGGTCGTTCAAACCAATGAGGAACTGGCGATTGCGAGAGATGCCTATTCGCTGTTAAGCCGCGCAGGCTCATTCCGCGAACATGCACTCGCGTGAGTAAAAAAGGAGACAAGACATGAGTATCCTGGTTATCCGGCCAAGCCGTTACACTTCTCATTTCGCGTATTTCGCCGGCGGATGTCGTGAACCGATCCTGACGGGTGATATGAAACCGCTTCACAGCGGCGACGGCGATGAAACGGAAACAGTCGAAGAATTGCTTCATATCCGGTCATTGTGCCGCAAACGGTTGTCGGCGGCGGAGCCGGACGCGCTAGCCGTTCGCCTGACCTTTACGGCATCGGAATTCCCCAAACCGGTAGTGGCTACGCCTGAAGTGATACGCCGCTTACAGGCCCTTGTTCCACGCGCTCCGCTGCACCTGCCGCCGAAATTGCGGCTGATTGAGCATTGTCGGCAGGCTTTTCCTGAAGTCCCCATCGTTCTGGTCTCGGAGACCTCCTTTTTTTCGGGTTTACCGGCTCGGGAACGCTATTACGGGCTTCATGCGGACATCACAAAGAGTTTGAAACTGGAGCGGTACGGATTTCACGGCATTTTCCACGAATGGGCGTGTCACTACGCAAGACATTCCATTCGACAGAATCCCGCTGCACGCATTCTGTCCGTCTGTCTGATTCCTCAACCGGAGATCACCGCCGTCATGAGAAGCCGCCCCGTCATGGTTACAGGAGGAGTGACTCCACTGGAAGGAATCCCCGGCGAAACGACATGCGGAGAGCTGGACGCGGGGATTGTTCTGACATTGCGAAAGGAGATGGGATGGGGACCGGAACAGATCAATAACGTATTAACTAGAGAAAGCGGCCTGCGCGGGATTGTCGGTAGAGATGTAACAGTGGATGCAATTTTCCGAACGGACGACCCGGACGTTCGCCTGGCAAGAGAAATAATTCAATACCGAATTCTTCTGGCCTGTGGGGCCGGGATCGCCGCCATGGGGGGAGTGGATAATATTGTCTTCTCGGGCGACTATGTAGATGTCGGCGAGATTCTGGGACCCTGGCTTTCCTCAACACTCGTGTTCAAGGGGAATCCGGACAGGCGAATTCCGTGGCTGTGTTTCCGGGAATCGCTGGATCGTCTGATTGCGGACAGTGCGGAACTGACCATCCGATCACACTTGGCGGCGCTTCAGTCGGAAACAGAATGGGACCGCTCCCATGTTGCGTCCGGCTATTCGGTTCCGGCAAATGTGTAGCGGGGCATAACGGGCGCAATGTAGCCGAATGCGCTATGAGGCGGTTCGGAACACACAGCGGACACAACTTGTGTTTATGGCGGTTCTTCCCGGGATAATCCTTCATCCGGTGATGTTCTTCAGGGATTTTGGATCGCAAATAATGAAGACCGCTTCGTTGTCCCATTTCGTTTCATTTTCCGCCTTAAGAAGGCCACCCCAGTAAAGCATTCCGTCGTCGCCCGTGCAGCCGGCAAAGATTGCATGAACGTAAGCGTGTTCCGGCAAGAACCACATTTCGCCGTAATCGGCCCGTTCGCCGGTTTGCGTGTCATAAGATGCCAGGTGTACAGGGCGGCCTTTCATGGGAGAGGCCCAGTAGATTTTGTTGTCCTTGCCGTAGGTTATGGCGTGATACAGGCCCGCCTCGGAGAGAACGGGTTCCTCGGAAATGCCTGCGCTTCCGAGATCCCTCAGAACCGGCCCGGTGTCGGTATGCGGGATGAATTCAAACAGGTAGCCGCCTTTAATAATGTTTTTCACGGAAGGCTGATCGATGAGGGTTGAAATCCCATACAGCCGGTCCCGCGCGGGATTAGAACACAAAGCGAAAATGGAGATCAATTCCACTTCATAGCGGCCGAATGGGATGCGGAACGGAAGCTTCTCGATCTTCTCGTTGTCGGGATTGTAGCGGAGGACCCACCCTTTGTCGTTGACTGTGTAAACAGTTCCGTCGGAAAGAGAGGCGATCATTCGGGTCGGATATTCCCCGATACTGCCGCGAATAGTCGATTTCCCGGACGGAATATCGTATTCGACCAATAATGCCTTCTTGTGCGTCGTGGCGAACAGTTTTCGGTGTGTCGGCTCGATGGTCATGCCCATAAGGGACTCGCCGTTCGCGGGAATGCCGAGGTCTGTGAAGGCGTTCGTGCGCGGATCGTACCGGATAAAATGCCCGCCGGGGTAGCCTTCGGTAAATCGTGATTTGTATTCCTCCGGCACATAGTCCCGCTCCACGCTGTGCGTTCCGAAATAGACATATCCGCCCGGTCCGAACAGAATGGGGGTGTGGATTTTTGACTGGGCGAAGGTATTGTCCTGTCCGCGCTGACCGGTGACATCCTGCATGTCACCGAGGTCCTCCATGCGGTCCTCACTCGGTCGGTAGCGGACAAGATGCGCGCCGTTCAGCTGGTCGCTCATTTTCATTGCATACGAGTAATTGCAGATACCGACGTAGATATCGCCGTTTGGAGCCGTGTTCATGGAACTGTAAAGATGCCATGACCCGGGTCCCAGGCCATAGTGGCGAATGGTGACGGACACGGCATCTTGCGGGGCAGTAATTGGTGCGACAGTTGAGTTCGGAGCGGAATGCAGACGCGCCTCGGTACACGAAATCAGCACGGTTGCCGGCAATGCGAACAAAAGAAACAGCGCAACTCGCCGATTATGTCGGATTACCATCTTTTCAATTCCTCGTTTCTTTCCAAAGGTGCCGGACAGATGGATAAACCTGCCTGGTATCGCCAAATAAGCCGAGTTTCATTGACGAATGCTACCCGGACTCGTCGATCACGTCAATTGACTTGGGCCGAGAATGCGAAAATCTTTCCTCCTCGCACCGCTAACACAATGTCCTCCACGTTGTCCCCGTTCAGATCCGCTAACAGCGGCGCCGCATCGACACGGTTCCCGACATACACCTTCCATTCGACGGTTCCACGGGGGTCGATGCAATACAGCAGCCAATCCGCAGATCCAACCAGAATTTCCAGCCCGCCGTCGTTGTCCACATCGCCGACCGCCGGCACGGAGCGAAGTTGCGCCCCTGTCTCGACCCGCCACATTTCGGAGCCGTCCTCGCGGAATGCGATCACGTCATGATTACGGGATGAAGCCAGAATTTCTTTTGTACCGTCGTTGTCGAGGTCGGCCGTTACAATTCCTGTACCAAGGTCCATGGTCCCGCCGAGTTCCGCTGTCCAGATCGGCTTGCCTTTGAACGAGAGGCAATGTAGTTGTTCTCCTTTTGTCCCGGCGAGGATACGAACCGGGCCGCTGGGGGTAAGCGGGCCTGCCACAATCGTTGCCGAGATTTCCGCTCCCACGGAGGATCGCCACAGAATGTCGCCGTTGTTTGAAAGGCAATATACCGTGCCCGCTTTATCCCCCGCGAGGATTTGCACGGAGCCGCTTTCGCCTGCGGGTTCGGCGCACACAGGACGGCTAAATCCGCTTTCGGAGATCTTGCGCGTCCACAGAATCGTTCCCTCTCCTGTAACGGCGCTGAGTTGGCCGTATTGATCCGCGTACAGGATCTCACCGATTCCGTCGTCGTCGAGATCCGCTATTTCCGGCCGCGTCCAGTGCCAGGCAGGATTTTCTTTAACCGCTTGACCCGGTAACCTTACATGCCACTTCTGTACGCCGTCGGAACTCAACACAAACACGCGCTGCTCGGCGGGCATCGCTGCGACAATCTCGGGACGAGCATCGGCGTCGACATTACCGACCGTGACGGAATCGTTGATGGGCGAGGCCGCCGCAAATTTCCAGCGCAGGGTTCCCTCCGGCGAAAGGCACAGCAGTTCGGATGAATCGTATCCGGTGACAAGAATCCCGGGACTTCCGTTGCCGTCTCGAATCCATGTCGGTGTCAGGCATCCCTCGATGGGGCTGTCATATTTCCAGAGAGTCTTCGGTACGATATTAACTTCGAAGTCCCAACTGCTTTGACCGGCGGAGATTCGCACGAGGCCGGATCCGGGTTTTGTGTGTTTCCCCGTGCGGATTCTGAATGATTCCGCTTTCTGCGATTCCAATGTAATCGATCGAGGTCTGACCGAAAGACCGCGTGTCGTGTGAATGGTCGGACGGATTTGTTCATCGGTCTGCGTGGAGGGATTCCAATGAACGTGAACCTCTTGCGATTCGCCGGGGGCCAGCCAGAGACGCGGCGGGTCAGGCTGCAATTCGGCTAGCCGAGCCAGGCTCTGCGGGGTCCGGTCAAAAAACAGGTAGATAGGTTCTCCCGTCAGCGTCATTATTTCACTTTGTGGTGTGGGGATCGGCTTGCCGAGCATATCGCGCGCCTCGCAGGCGAGAGGTGCGCCCGAAATCTGTGCTTCCTGCGGGCCGTTCACGCTCCATGCGACCAGGACCGATCTGTCCGGATGGGTGAACAAGTAAGCATACAATCCGCACGAACCGTGGGGAATCACTTCCCGCACACTCAGGTAGTTGTCCAGTTCCCGGATCAAGTGGCGGTAGGCGTAGAAAGCGAGACGTTTCCGTCTGCCTTCGTGTACCATAATTCCGTGTCCGCCTGCGCCCTGCGCAAACCAGAATACTTTTTCAATCTCGACCGCTTGAATAATCACCATGTACCGAACCAGAAACGCCGCCTGTCTTCGACTCGGAGCCTCCGCGAACAAATCCGCTGCATCCTTATAGGGAAAGTTCTCGGAGTTCCAACCCATTTCGGTAAACCAGATCGGACGCTGTTCGCCGTATTTGTCTACCAACTCCCGCAGCGCTTTCACTTCTTCAAAGTGACCGACTTCCGGCGCGATGCGATACGGCTGGTACGCAAGAATGTCGCAATAATTCAATCCCCCATAGCGAAATACCTCTTCGGTAAACTTCAGATCGATATCCGAACAATTCAGGCCGAGGACCTTTACATTCGGATCGGCTTCCTTTGCGGCAAGGCAGGTCCTTCGAAGTAATTCCGCATAATCGCGTGAATTCGGGCGCGGCTTCCAGAAACCCTCGTTGTTCGGTTCGTTCCAGGCCTGCCAGTATTCCATCTTGCCCTTGAATGTGGTGATCGTTTTGTGGACATAGCGTGCCCAATAGTCCAATGTCTCATCGTCTGCCGGGGAATGCTGTGGGTCCCAGGCCGGCTCATAATCGAGAATCGGCAAAATCTTTACACCCAGGCTCAGGGAATGATCCACTTGCGCAGGCAAATCCCGGAAATCGAATTCTCCTTTGACCCGCTCAATTCCATTCCAGCAGAAATCATAACGGTTCCAGGCAGAACCAAGTTCGAGCAGAAACTCCGGGTCCGCATGGACCAGACAAAATCGTTCCGATAGTGTTCTGTCCGTGTCCGCACGGATGCCGTTCATCGGAAAGAAGATTGTGCATAATGCAAGAAGGATCCGCGCATGACTACGATTACATTGCCACATGGCACGCCTCCTGGAGATGCACAGCGGCATCCGCCCGGTTCTTTCCGCTTGGTGTGAGGACATCTTCTCATTGACAGATTTTTTCCGATCCTCATACTCAACGGGTGGCCTGTGTGCATACGGCACGTTACTATAAAGCACAACTTTCCAAAAAGTGAGATGAGACCCATGCGAACAGCCTTGCCGATTTTTCTGATTCTGCTGTCGATTCTGTCTGGTGGAGAATCCCGGGCGGAAGCGCGCCAGGGTGTCGGCTCTCCGGGCAAGGTTTGGATCACCGGCGGCACATTCACTCTGGAGGAACTCTGCAAGGCGGTTGCAAAGCCCGAATTGATGACTTACGAGAACTCTGTCGCCACAATCTACGGCTCGTTTGAGATGCGCGGCCAGACCGCCAAACTGGTTATTCAACCGGGCGAAACACTGCGTTTTTGCCACGTTCCCGTTCCGCCTGGACAAAACCCGCCGCCGCAGCAGATGATCGACCGCCGATTGTTTCTGACCCAGGGTCTGGTCGAATGGAAAAATTGCACCGTCGAGGGATTCTATTGGATCTGCGTGGATCCCCCTGTGGCGGGTTTGTGGGACAACGTGAATTTCATTGTCGCCGATGACCATGACAACCAGTACGATCCGCTTGAACTCGGCTCCTGCGAACTCACCTGGCGCGGCGGCACAGTCAATGCTCGGAACTGCACCAAAACGCTTTTACCCACCGCTCAATGGACCAAACAGGATGTCGAAACCACCATCGACAAAATCCGGTTTCTCTCCGGTGGCCGGATTGTCGGCCCTCTTCCTGTGACAGGGAATACGTCTGTTTATACGTTGAAAGAATGCACCTTTGAACTGTCGGGAGACCCGGCTACGCGCCCGTTTCATATCGAGTCCCATGCCTCTGATTTGGGCGTGTTTCATGTGAAGCTTATCGATCCTGTGTTTGCAGGCGAACGGAAAGTCGAAGACTCTGCCCTTGCGGATGTCCGGGGGTCTACGGCGAAGTTCATTTTGAAACGCGGGGAGACGGAGAGTGTCCAGGTCGATCTCTCGCCGGATATTCACTCCGCTACAGATTCCCAGGAATTCCGGGATATGCAGAAAGCCGATTCCGAGTTGCGCCAGAGATTCGACAACCCGCAACTGCTGGAGAACGCCGGAAGCCTGTTCTGGCCTGTTCAGCGATTTGCCGTCCTGGATGCCGGGTTGGCGTTTGCCGCCTCTGCCAAACGATACAGCGACCGGGACATGCAATCCTGGCGTGACCTGAACAGCGAAGTCTCCTGGATTCTCAAGGAACTCCCCGATCTGTGGCGTCCGGGAAGCAAGTACTGCCCCAATCCGGTCCCATTTCCGACGCCCGGAATAAAGGACGAGGCGCGCAGCGACATGATTTGGGCAAAGCGTGCTCCTGATGGGATTGTGAATATCGTCTCCAGAAATATGAATCTGGTTTACAATCCCCACGGCGATGAAAACCATTTTGCCTGTTTCACAGCGGATTCCACAATCCGGGATCGGCCTCTGATGGATGCCTGTCCGGAATACGGGGCAATCTCCATACGGGTTACCGGCAAGGCCACCTCCGCCGGGCTGGACGGGCATTTCGATTGGCAAACCCAGGTAACGAAGAAAGAGGGCGATATCGCCGCGATGGAAGCATGGATCCCCGATGGGGCCAGCGCAACCATTGTCTGTTTCCGTGACTTGCCGGATGTCATCCTGTTCGATGTCAACTCCAACCTGGTGCGCTACCAGGCTTACGCGAAGACTTCCGGAAAGAAATACAACGGCCATCGCTTCTGGAATGAAAAGGATGCCGTCATTGAGAGAACGTTCAGTATGGAGAAATTTGTCAACCTATCCGATCCTGTACGCGGCGTGTTTATGACCAGCCTGGACGGTGAATGGTACAAAACGAAACTCGCGCGCGGGTTTATCACCGCCGCATGGCATGGGTTTAATGACTGGGATCACAATCCTCCCTGCGGCTGCATTATCCGGGCCGACGAATTGAATGTCACCTGGACCGCCTGGAACACGACGTACTATTCCTACATTGTCCAGGTCAATACGCAGCTTGGAACCGGGCATCCCAACCTGGACGATTGGCGGGAAAGTTCGCAGGCGCTGTATGTCGAGGGGAAAGGACTCGGATGCTGGGAGAATATCGAGGCGCTGGATCGGGCCTGGAACAAACCTATGGAACTTCAGCCGGTTTTCCTGGAACCGGAGAAAAAGCCTCCGGTTGTTCTAATGGACAAGGCCGGCCTTGCGCGACCTGCCGAAATTGTTTTGCTTCCGCGCTGGTGCGGAGAGATGACAAGCAAACAGGGCGACATGTACCGGGGTGCGCATACGGTTCTCCTCCTCTTTGACCAGCCCCCCCAGGCACGTGTGGAAATGGGCGAACTGCCGCTCGAATTGAACCGAATATCTGATCTTGGATGGAAAATCGCCAACAAAGGCGCGATGACCATTCCGAAAGTCCATGTCAGAATCCCCCTGAAAGATGCTCAGAAAGCATGTGCGATCCTCGCGGGAAAACCGGTCGAACCGGTTTCTGTCACGGATGGCGTGCTTGAAATCGTCCACGACATCCCGCCCGGAGAGACACCCCTTCAGGTGAAAAAGGGGGCCGCGGGAGAATGAGGGAGGATTTGGGAACATAAATCCTCTCTTTTTCTGCTATAACAGGTTGAATACGAGCGTTTCAGATTTGTCCGGTCTATTACGCTTCCAAGGTTCATTCATCGAGGTCATGGCGCGATAGCATGATCATTTCAATTGACTTGCCCGACGGGCAGATCGCTTTTATTGAGGATCTCGTTGAGAGATTTGGTGTGAAAGCGAGCTCATTGATGCGATATCTCTCCCTGGGCGAGGTGTCGGCTCTTCATCAGGGTATTGGGAACTAACCGAAGGAGTAAAAGCGCTTTCTTTCACCCCTGTGTCATGGGGCGCCGAGTGGTATGAACATACCCTCATTCCACTTGCGCACTCTACCCGAACGGGCATAAGCATCCTTACCTTTGAAATGTCACATGGAAATTCCTGGCCGGATGTCTGAATCGGTCCTGTTTGGCGATCCGAAGGATGGCCGCATCGAACGACAATGCATTTCTGCCTGTTTCCGATTCCCGGAAACACGCAGGGGCGCACAGACGTGCGCCCCTGCAATCATTGACCATTGATGAACCGTCAATCTCAATACAGCATGAAATTGTCGATCCCCGTGCCGGTCGGCGCGTTGAAGATCCGCACGGCCACGGTCTTGCTGATCATATTCGGGTTGTTGTTGTCAACCCAGTCGACCGCAATCACATCATTGCGCCAAGTGACTCGCGGATCTACGCAGGGGCCGATATTGTTCTCCGGCGTGGCACGCTCGCTGATGTAGAAACTGCCGCTCTTCGGGGTTCCATCCGGATTGAAGAACCGCCCGAACAGGATCGTATTTTCCAGAACCAGCTGCTCGGCATCGCACCAGACCACAAGCACATACCCGGCGTCATTGACCGCGCAGTCCACGCCACTCACCTGGGCAAACGGCATATCGTCGGTCGCCACGGCAGTCCATCTCAATGTTCCAAGATCGCTGACCGAAGTCACAAAAACGCCGTTCTGGTAGACATCGTCACTCCCTCTGTTGGCAACGACATACGTATCCACACCATTCCCGTGGAATCCCACATTGTCATCGCCACGACCGCCCTGCCCGGTCGCTTCTACGCCTGTCAACGCCGCAATGCTGATATCGCTTGTTGTCGCAACGCCGTCATTGTCGAACATACGCAGGTTTCCGCCAAAGGGGGGACCCGACCAGCGGCAGGCAAACCCATTTGCAGTCACCGCCGCGCCGTGCCACATGTTCATATTGCCTTCGAAAGCAGCGGACGGAACCAGGGTTTCCTTCTTCACGAATGATCGGTCCTTCTTGACAATCGTAAAGATCGGATGTTCACTCGGTGTTGTGCCGCCGTAAATATTGACGAGATCGTCTTTCTGGCGGCTCTCGCCGACAATCAAGATGTTCCCGTTGGAAAGATAATCCCAGTCCGCTATACGAATATCTCCTTCCCGTTCGGCATACTCATCGGAAACACCACACAGCGCCAGACCGTCCGGCGTTCCGTCCTCCTTTATCAGCTGCACAGCCGGATAGTCGCCCGCGTTCACTCCGGGATCACCACCGATAGTGTTGACATCGAAGAATTCATCGATCACTTCTCCCAATCCCCACGCCGTAGAACCCATCCCGAAACCGGTCCCGAAGAGATTGGCTTTTATCTTCGGGCCCCAGGTATATTCGGGGCTGACCGGTTCGCCTGCGGCGGTGAAATACGACTGGGGAGACCCCACGATAGGGGTGCCGTCCTGCTTGTATACCACCCACACAGCCTCATAATCGAACCATCCATCGCCGTCATCTTCCCAGCCGATCAGGATATTCCCGCCGCTGCCGATAGCGATACCGGTGCTCTCCGAGCCTCCGTTATTCCTCGGATCTCCATCTCCGGGCCAAGCGTTCAAATCGAACGTGCTCGTCTTCGGGACCAGGCCAACGGCCTCCGGGCCGACCGGCACATACTCTTCCTGTGCCCACACCGTAGCTGTCAACAACCCGGCCACGACCAAAATTAAACCGACTCTCTGCATATCCTTATTCCTCCTGGTGATAGGTTTTCGATGAGGACCAAAGACCCCATCAATAGTATTCAAACCGTATATTTCTCGACTGTCAACCCCTATTTCCGCCAAAAAAGCCGTAATCTCCCCTGCCTGCTGCATTTTGTCGGACTTTCCATCCATCGTGTCCACTCGGTCCACAGAACCCATCCTGTGCGTACCCCCCCCTCCTCACACCCACAAACACACAGGGGCGCACGGCCGTGCGCCCCTGCGACTGAAGTTTGGACATCTCTGACGTATATTTGCAAATACATATTTGTAATAGGAAACATGATGCTTTTGGAACGATTCCGTGAAGGAGGACGCCTCGTTCGACCGGATCCGAGGTCTGCGGTTTGTGCAGGCCGCGCTTTTGTTTCTGTTTCACCGGGAAGGGAACCGCTGTTTCGGATAACGAACAGGTCGTTCTCTACCAAAAAATCGCCAAATGCCGCCTTCCCCATGCTTCCACATACTAAAATACGACTGTCAGCCGTCCCTGTCTGTTGAGTGATATGCTATCTTTCCGATCATTACACTCGATCACTCATCACGATCCATGTCGAACCGGGATGCCCCACAGACTCTTTTTCTATCCGCCCTCCTGGCGATTTCCCTGGCTTATTATGTCCAGCGGAATGTTTTCATTGCCCCGCAGCTGCACCGGAATGATTTCCAGCATCTGTACATCGGCGCGTTCCTGGTGGGGCAGGGAATTGACCTCTATGATTTCAAGGCGGCGATGTGGACCAAAACCCGGCTGGGTATTTCGCAAGGCTTGAATCCCTTTGTCTATCCCCCGTTCATGGCGGTTTTGTGCCGACCGCTGGCCTGGATGGACTACGAGACCGCTTGGGATGCCTGGTGCATTGTCAACCACCTGTTGTTATTGGGGACTCTCGCGCTGTTCTGCTTCTTGTGCCCACAGGAGTCTTATCTTCTGAAATGGACGGCGGGGATTACCCTGTTCGCCTTCTTCGATCCGATTTTCAGGACCATTTCCGCCGGGCAGTTCAATATCGTCCTGTTGTTTTCATTCACCCTCGCTCTGCTGTTGATGAAGCGCAATTACTCCATTGCCGCCGGAGTTGTGATCGGCATTATGGCCTCGGCGAAAGTTGCTCCGGTGTTGCTGCTGGCGCTGTTTCTGTTCATAGATCGTCCCGCGTTTTTCGCGGGACTGGCGACGATTTGCGCCTGTACGGGTTGGGCTGTCGCCGTCGCGGGTTGGGACCAGCATCGGGCCTTTCTTGATCTGCTCCCGCAGATGTCTTATGGTCAATCCACCTGGGCGGAATATGGCCAGGTGTTTCATGTCGAACCGCATAACCAGGCCCCGTCCGCGCTGTTCTATCGACTGCTGAGCCGAAATCCCAGAACGATGGCTCTCGCCGATCTGCCGACTCTGGCTTACGCCCTTTCCGTTCTGACCGCGTTTCTCCTGCCGGGGCTTGCAGTCTACGCGACGATCCGCCATCGGCGCGACCGAGACATGCTTTTCGTCCTATGGCTCTACCCCATGCTGCTGATTCCGAGCCTCTGCTGGGACCACTATTTCACTCAACTTCTCCTGCCGATCTGGATATTGGCTGCGCAGTGGAAAAATGACAGCATCAAGAACACTGTCCTGTTCGCCATGGCCGTGGGGATATTGGCTGTTCCGTATGCCTTTGAAAGCGGTTGGTGGAAATCGGGAATCGGGATCTTTGGCGCATCATTGAAATGCTATGCCGCCGTTGTGCTGTATTGGCTGACCTGTTCTCATTGCGGGGAAGGGAACAGGGATGCATTGGTGGAAGGGAATGAGAAATGAGGCCGATGAAACAATTGCACAGGGAGAAGAGGGTGGCACAGGCTTCCAGCCTGTGGCATGATAAATCAATATCTGAAAAGTCGGATTGTAGTTAAATTCAACCGATGGGGAATCCTAAATGATCGTTGATGTTCACACACATGTTTTCCCGGACGAGATTGCGCTGGAAGTCGTTCCGAAAATGGCGGCGGGGGCCGGAATCAAAGAGGCCATTGATGGGCGACTGTCGAGCCTTGTGGAATCCATGGACGAGGCGGGAATCGACATGTCCTGGCTTCAGCCGGTCGCCACAAAACCGAGACAGGTCAACTCCATCAACCGCTGGGTGGAGAATGGCCGTTCCGGGCGCGTGGTGGCGTTCGGTTCGTTCTACCCGGATTGCGAGAACCTTCCGGGACTCATTAAGGACTTGTCATCCCGTGGATTCCCCGGCATAAAAATCCATCCGGAGTACCACAGCATCGAACCGGATGACGAGAGACTTTTCCCCATGTATGAAGCCATCATCGAGGAGCGCATGATGGTTCTGTTCCATGCCGGCGTGGACATCGAGGTCCCGACTCTCAACAGCACACCGGACCATTTCGCCCGTCTCATTGACCGATTCCCCGATCTTGTGATGATCCTGGCGCACCTCGGCGGATTCCGCCAATGGGAGGAAGTTGCAAGAGTTCTGATCGGAAGGAATGTTTACCTGGATACCTCTTATGTGTTGGGGCATTTGCCGGATGAGGACTTTGTGACCATGGTCAGGGCGCATGGTGTGGACCGTGTGCTGTTTGGTACGGATTCCCCCTGGGCGGATCAGAAAGGTGAACTGGAGCATCTCCGGTCCCTCCCTTTCTCAGAGGAAGAATTGGATTTAATTTGTGGCAAAAATGCGGAAAGGCTATTGAAAGACAGGCGATAACCCGAAGAAGAGGCAGGACATCATGGAACGCAGATCGTTTTTCACGGCATTACTCGGTTCGCTCGCTTTTCTGACCGGCTCGGCGCAAAGCAAGAAACCCGGCACGCGGCGGATTGAACTGCTGCGCACACCGCTCGCCGGGTATCCCTATTATGAGGCAGACCGCGCGCTGCCCGCGTTGAAAACCGGCTCTGCGCTGGTTCTCCGTCGTGAGCCGGAAAATCCCTTCGATCGGGACGCCGTGGAAGTTCTCACCGAAGATGGGATCAAATTGGGGTACATTCCGCGCACGAGCGTCCATTCGATCAGCCGAAATCTGGACTGTGGAATCCCCGTCCGATGTCGCGTCCATGAAATCCGCGCCGATGCGGGAACCTGGCAGCGAATATGGCTTGAATGCTATGTGAACGCGGGTTGAGATCTGTTTTTCCTCACAGCCACTCCATCATGGCCATCAGTTCATCAATCACCGCCGGATGCGCCGCTACAACCGGCTGCGGAGATCGGTGGCCGGTGAACGCGCGGGTGTCCATCGCCCCGCCGGACAAGAAGCGCACATCTGCTCCCGCCTGCCGGGCGATCACCGCCGCCGCCGCAATATCCCATACCAGCGGCGGTTCGCAGATCGTCCCGACGACCGTGCCTTTGGCAACCATTGCCAGGTGTACAGCCGCCGAACCGTGACACCACACTTTCCCCGGAAACCGCAACCGCATTTTCTTCCAGGCATTCGAGAAAGCCAGCAACGGCGAGTTCTCGCAGATCGGATTGGGGCGGTCCAGGATCAATTGTGTATCGTTCAACCATGCCCCCGTCTCCTCGGAACCGCAATAAAACTCCTCGATCACCGGCGCGTATACCATCCCCAAAACCGGGCGATTTTCAAAAAGCAGCCCCACCGACACCGCCCAGATCGGCATCTCCGCCAGAAATGACAAGGTTCCGTCGATGGGGTCAATCGCCCACTCGTAATCGACGGAACCTTTTCCGCTTTCTCCGTATTCCTCCCCCACAACCGCATGTTCCGGGTATCGCTCGCGAATCTCACGTACCAGGAATCTTCAACCTCCCGGTCCGCTTCCGAAACCGGCGACCGGTCCGGTTTCTGCTCCCCCTTCACATGGCGAAAATGACGCAGCGCAATCCGACCGGCTTCCCGAACCACCGGCATCATGCTATGTAACATATTCCGTTGCGAGTAACGCGATTCCGAAATCGTTCCGTACCTTTCTGTACCGGTATTCACAGGCATCTTGCCGGTGAGACACAGCCCTTTCTCAGCTCTCGCTCTTCTCTTCTTTCTCGCTCGGTGTCGGCTCCTCCTGCTTCGGTTTCACATTCAGGGCCTTTTGAACCGGCTCGGAAGCATCATCGATCAATAAGGCATAAATCTCACGCGGCTTTTCTCTCACCCCATACCGGACTTCCACGAAATCCTTTCGCTTCGGCGCAGAAAGCGCAATCTCTTCCGTCGCATCCTGTGTGGTCAACGAGAAAACGAGTTCCGGCTGATCCAACCCCAGCGTGGTCTCGTCCGTCACGCCGCTCACAAAGTCGTACACTTCCAGGTCGGCGATAGCACGAATCACGTCGCTGATATCGCTGTAATCTGCCTTGCCCTCCTGCGGTTTGATCAGCGCCCAGTCCATCCCTTCTTTGGATGCTTCAAAAATGGTCTCTCCAGCCTGGGCAATAGCCACGTGATTTATATCCCACGACTTTACATCCGTAATCTTGTTCAGACGGAACGCCTTGGGATCCGCGGGCAGATCGCTCAGAATGGACGATTCCACGGCAAACACGTTGTTCTGACCTTCCCGTTTCGCATACACCTGGTCCGCAGTCTGCGCGGAGGCTCCCAGAAGCAGAGCCTTCGAGGACCACTGGCTCTCCGCTCCCGGCTGCCCCACCCAGAACACCACTCGCGTGGCCGGTTCGACCAACCCGTATTGCGCCAGATCGGTGGGATTCTCGTCAATGAACTTTTTAACTCGACCGTTCCGAATCTTGTTGATTGCGCTGTCGACTTTCGACTTGTCTGCCCGTGCCTGGAACGGTGCAGTCAGCGTCCATTCCGGATCGGTCCCGCGTGACAACTGGTATTGTGTGGGACCCACCTGAACATCCATCCGCTGCACATCATTTGGGTCCATTGCAACAATGGTCTTATCCCGCAGATCAAACAGGCTCTTGTCCGCAGCGGATTGCACGTAGTTGTACACGGTGAACACCTGGTTTGTGGCCCCGGAGATCATCGCGTAAGTCTCCGAACCGGTGGGAGTCTTCTTGCCGAACAGTATGGTTTCCGGGGTTGCCCCGTCCACATCGGCGATGGTTACTTTCAATGCAGGCTGGTCCAGGCCGTACGGTGTCAGCGATGCCGTGACATCCTTGATCGTTCGCTGGCTTTTCGCATCGCCCAGTGTCCGGGCCAGGCTGTCCCATGCGCTCTTATCCCCGGCGGTTTGAAGCGGACTGGTCAGAAGCCAGTTCTCCCCGTCTTTCTTGGCAGAGATGATTTCCGTTCCTTTGTCGATCGTAATTTGACCGATGTTCTCATTACTGTGAACAAAAACCTTCTTCGCTTGTTCTTCTGCCTTTTCTTTCTTCTCCATCCTCTCGGTGTCCCAGAAATAATAGGCTCCGATCAGAATCAGGATAATGAGCAGAATGAGGTTTTTCTTCATCCTCGTGCCCTCCGGGTCATATAGACCATAACGCCGACCAAGAGAACCAGCAGCGGCAGAATCACCACCGGAACCCAGAAGATAATTCGCTGTTGTACGGCGCTCATGAAGATCGGCTGTCCCATCTCTTCTTTCGGACGAATCGAAATAAGGTCCTCCTCCTGCGAAAGCCAGTTCACACAATTCAACAGGAAGTCCTTGTTGGTTTGGAAGAATTGATTTGAAGCGCAATCGGAATCACCGAACACGATCATCCTTCCCTGTGGTTTCTTTGCGCTGCTGACATCCGGTTCTTTGGCGGATTCCTCCTGGGTGGCATCGCTGATTCGCGCTTCGGCATCCCAATCCACCGCCACCGCCATGGTCAGCGGGCCTTGATGATCTTTTGCGGGATCGTTCGCCGCGGTCTTTTCGTTGAACAGACGGTCCACTTCCGTCTCGCCGAAACTGTCATTGCTGCTCTTCACCAGTTCGGTTATGCGGACACCTTCCGGGGGATTCGGATCTTTTTGCAAAGACCGCACCTGTGAATAAACCGTCATCACTCGCTCGACCCCTTTTGTCGCCTCGTGCGAACCGTAAGATGCGGCCCCGATAGTCAACACGAGTTGTGTCTGACCGAACACCGCGCTGAGGGGATCGTTATCCAAAATAATGTCGTCCTGTATCCAAACCCCATAGGAATCACGCAGCAATGTCTCCAGCCCCGATTCCCTGCGGGGGTCCTGAAACAGCAGGAGACTTCCGCCGTACCTCAAGTAATCCTTGATCGCAGCCACTTCATTCTCGAACAGGCTGGTTTGCGGCCCCGCAATGACCAGGAGTGCGCAATCCGTCGGAACCTCCGTAAGACCCGTCAACTCCAGGTCCGCCATCTCGTACGCTTCCTGCTCCAACGCTCGTTTGAGAAAACCGATGCCGCCTCGAGTGGTTGTATCATCGCTGGCCTTCTCCCCGTGCTTCGTCAGGAAATAGACCTTCTTGGTTTGCTCTCGCGTTACTTTGATCAGGGCGTTTGTAAACGCTCCCTCGTCCACACCGGTAACTTTTTCCCGTTTCGTGCCGCATTCCACAAAGGAGCTGTTGAGCGTAACCGTATCTCCAATTGCAAAACGTTCCACCTCCACCGGATCCTTCACCGGGTCCACAAAGCGATACTCGATTTTGTCCGAATAATGTCGAAACTCCTTGAACAGGTCCTCCGCCTTTTGGCGGTCCCCAAACAACTCCGGATTCCACAGGTAGGTGATCGTAACCGGCTGCTTCAGGTTCTTCAGTACTTGGACGGTCTGATCCGCCAGGGTGTATTTCCCGGACCGCGTGGTATCGAACCGTGCGCTGTGGCGGGTCAGAAGCACCTGAAGAAAGCAAATGATCGCCAGCGTTATGATGACCATAACCGCGGAATTAAATCCCGCTTTCGCGCTTCGCCCCGATAGTTTTCCCACGAGCGTGCTGAAATTCATGAGAACATAGATCAAGATCAGAATAACACCCAGCGCCAGCGGTGCGATGGACCAGGGATCCAACACACTTCGAATCGCCCACACAAACAACCCGACCAGCGCCAGAATGATGCCGATAACTAAGAAAAGATTCGTTTTATTTATCATTGGATTAGCCCCTCCACTTGTTGGAGTCGAGGACTCGAAGGGTCATGAAAATGAAGAACACACAGAACAGGATATAATACGCAACATGTCCCGTGTCGATCACGCCTTTCGAGAAATCCTCAAAATGATTCAGAAGTGAAAGTTGCGCGAGTATCTTGCCGATGGCGCCGCTGACCAGCTCTTCCCCCCATCCGACCGCCCAGATCAGAAGCAGCGCACCGAATGAGATGACACCCGCGACGATCTGGTTTTCCGTCGTGGAGGATAGAAAAATGCCGACGGCAATAAACGCCGCCATCTCCAGGAACAAGCCCAGGTAGCCGCTCAGCGCCACACCATATTCCATCTGGTCTCCGGCAACATACTGCGCCAAAAGGGGATAAGTGAATGTCAGGACCAGCATCAACCCGATCACCGCCAGGGCAGCAAAGAATTTCCCCAGTACAACCTCGATATCCCGAATCGGATAGGTCAGCAACAACTCCATCGTCCCCATCTTCTTCTCTTCCGCAAACAGCCTCATGGTCAGCAGCGGAACCATCAGAAGAAGAACAATGGAAACATCTCCGAAAAGATTCCGAAAAACAGTCTCCGTAAACGGCGGCAACCCGCCATATTGTTGGGCCTGCATGGCCATCACGCTGTAGTGCGCGTAATAAGATATTCCTACCGTAAAAAAGTACCCGGATAGGAGCAGAAAAATCACGTAGAGCGCGTAGGCCATGGGGGAAATGAAATAGGCCCGCATCTCACGTTTGAATATTGCCCAGGTATTTCCCATGGTTGCCCTCCTTATTCCTCTGTTACGAGTTGGATAAAGATTTCTTCAAGCGACATTTCAATCGCCCGAAGGCCGTAAAGTTCCCAACCGGCTCCCACAAGGGTCTGTGCCACAGCCGGTCGCAGGTCTTTTCCTTTTTCAGAATCCACTACCACGGTCAGAACCCCGTTTTCATGGTGAGAGATCTGAATGCCTTTCACACCAGGTAAGGCCCGCAACTTCTGCTCGAGATCCTTCTCCGGAGCGCGCACGATCACCTCCATTTGACGAGAGGTCTGCAAACGCTCCGTCAGATTGCCGGGTGTATCCACGGCGGCGATCTGACCTTTGTTGATGATAATCACGCGCTGGCAAACCATGCTCACTTCCGGCAGGATGTGCGTGGAAAGAATGATTGTCCGCTTCCCGGCCATACTCTTGATGAGTTCGCGGATTTCAATGATCTGCTTGGGATCGAGACCGACCGTCGGTTCGTCCAGGATCAGAACGGGAGGGTCATTCAGCAACGCCTGGGCGAGTCCCACACGCTGCTTATATCCTTTGGAGAGCTTGCCCACCGTTCGGTTTCGGACATCCGTTACGGCTACTTCCTCCATCACCTCCCTGACTTTGCGGGCACGATCTTTCCGGGGGACACCTTTCACCTCGGAAACGAAGTGCAAGTATCCCTGGACGTCCATGTCCCAGTACAGCGGGCTGTTTTCAGGCAGGTACCCGATCAGCCGACGAACGGCCAGATTGTCCTTCTCCACATCGAGTCCGCCGACTGTCACCCGACCTTTGGTGGGCGGCATGAACCCGGTAATGATCCGCATCGCCGTCGTTTTCCCGGCCCCGTTCGGACCGAGAAACCCCAGAACCTCGCCCTCTTCCACCTGGAAGGAGACCTTGTCCAGCGCACGAACTTGACCGTATGTCTTTGTCAGATTCTCCACCGTGATCACGATACCATTTTCCTCCTTGAGTCTCTGAAGAACTCATTTCCTTGTGTCCTGTAACTGAATTGCCTCTACAGGCCACTCCGTCATCGCGAGCCTTCCTCCGGCGGGGCCGGTGATTTGGACAAAGAAAGCATGGTCTCGCGGCGGCGGTGCCCACTCCGTCATCGCGAGGAGCCGCCCGGAGTCTGCGAAGGGCGGCGACGTGGCGATCTCAGGTTTGCGCGTTCCAACGGCGAGATTGCCACGCTTCGCAATGACGATGGTGTCAAGACTATTCATTTACACAACACTCGCCCGGTTCCTGGTTCCGCTGATACCCGTTGATCCGTAAGCATGACAGACGTCCCGGAATCAGTAGATCCGAGTCAGGAATCGGCTTGTCCGTACGGGAAATTGGATGATTCCCGAATTCCCAAGAGGCATTGAACGACCCTGCCTGATCCAGGGTCACGCCTTCCCGGGAAATTTCCATGGAACCCCAATATTTAACGCTACAGGTCCATAGCGTCAAGTGACGATCTTAGATAAACCATCCCGGAATGAACTTGACACTGCCTCGGATTTGACACCGGCAAGTCCTTACGATACAGTGCCTTAACGCGTCTGTGATGAGAGGTTTCGAATGCGCTCCGATCCCCGCTGGTCTGTTATACCCCTCGTGGCGTTCAGTCTGCTCTTCCTTGCGGCGGACCAAAATCCCACATCTCCCCCTGCTGGACCGGCTCCCGCCAAGAAAGTCGGGACGGCCGGAAAGAACCTCCAGGTCCTGCTTTACGATGATCCGTTTATCCTGGTGGTCTATATGCAGGCCGTTCAAAAATCGCTCGGAGTCTCCTGTGTCCACTGTCATAATCTGGATGACTTTTCGGTGGATGAACCGAAAGCCGACCGCAACATCCATAAGAATGCCGCACGAAGCATGATGCGGATGGTTCTAAACCTGAACGAGTACATTAAAAACGATCCGAATCTGAAAAAAGCGGTCGGAGCAACCCCCATCCGCCCCATCGACCTGACCAATCCCGGCCGCTTCGTAAAGAAACTGAGAGAAGCAACCGATCCGGTCTCGAAATATCTCCGAAAATGTTTCTCCGATGAACTGATCCGGTATCTTAATGACTATGACGGCGCCGAGCTTCTGCCCACACCCTTTGAGGAATTGCTGGTGGATGAATTGAATCAGGTAATCCGCAGCGGTCGCCTCTATGACAAGGAGCGGTTCACCGGCGTACCACTCAGTCCGGAAACGGAACAACTCTTAAACACGAATCCCGACGGGGAGGAATTGGTGCGCTTGAATCGAATACTCCTCCAGGAGGCATACCCCGGCGATATCGCGGAACCGAAACCGGTCGATTGCTTCCTGTGCCATCAGGGGACGCTTCGCCCGTCACAGAAAGCGCGACCCGAAGATCCGTTTCGCGAGCAGCCGCTGATCCGTTGAACAATGTCCAACGAAACCATCTTTTTCCTGCAAATGATCTTCTGTTTCACCTGCGTCCTGATTGCCAACCGGCTCGGATATGCCTATCTCGTGGCGCTCGTCTCGGTTATGGCGGTAGTGATGAACCTGTTTGTCATCAAGCAGTTCAACCTGTTCGGATTGGAGATCACCGGCGGAAATGTCCTTTACGCGAACATTTTCGTCGCCACGGATCTCATCTCCGAACACCGTTCCCGTCGCCTGTCCCATGATGCCGTCATGATCGGATTCTTTACTTCCCTGTTCTTTCTGGCCATCACCCAATTCGCCCTGTGGTACCATCCGAATCATCGAGACTTCGCCCATGGACCCATGGAGGTCCTTTTCGGCTTTGTTCCCCGCATCGTTGCTTCATCCATGGTTTCCTATCTCATTGCGCAGAATCTCGATATTGTCCTGTTTCACGCCATCCGTAACCGGACAGGATCGAAATATCTCTGGCTCCGAAATAATGTCGCCACCATGACGGCGCAGCTGGTGGACACCATCGTCTTTTCCACACTGGCGTTCGCAGGCGCAGGGTATAATCTCTTCGACATGATTCTGTTCACTTATCTGGTGAAGGTCTTCATAGCCTTATGCGACACACCTTTTGTATACTTGTCGTATCTGAGCATTTTTCGACCGACCGACCGAACCCGGGAAGATGAAAATGTCCGATAAGGTCTTGCTTGTAATCGACATGTTAAATGATTTCATTCGAGACAATACGCCCCTGTATGTTCCCGGATCACAGCGAATTATCGCGCCCATCGCCAGGCAGATCGACCGTGCCCGACATGACCGCGTTCCCATTCTCTACCTCTGCGATTCACATGAGCCGGATGACCCCGAACTGAAAGTCTGGCCGAATCATGCCATGAAAGGCACACCCGGCAGCGAGGTGATCGCCGAACTCGCCCCCGTGCCCACCGATGTCATTATTCCAAAGAAATACTATTCCGCATTCTTCAAGACCGATCTGGAACCGCGCCTCCGAACCCTTCGGGTGAGCAAGATCCTCTTGACCGGCGTCTGCACGGAAATCTGTGTCCTTTATACGGCGGTGGACGCCATTATGCGGGGCATCCGGGTGGAAGTGCCCGATGGATGCACTGCCGGACTGACCCGAGAGGGCCATGAATTCGCTCTGAAACAGATTCGCGATGTCTTACAACCCCACGGAGAGTGACCCCATGTTTCATATCGCTTCCGAGAACGACATCCTCAAAGGTTCCGTCACCGATGCCTATTTTCTCCGGACGATGGAAATTCTGAAGCATGAGGATGTAAATCCTCAAATAGTGTGTGAAGTACGAGCGGGTAGTTTTCCGGATGGATGGGAATGGGCGGTGTTTGCCGGGCTTGGGGAAGCCATCGCGCTCCTTGCCGCGTTGAACAAGCCGATTCAGGCCCGCGCTCTTCCCGAAGGATCGCTCTGCTATGCGCAGGAGCCGGTCCTGGTGATCGAGGGATGTTACCAGGATATTTGCATATATGAGACGGCTTTGTTGGGGCTGCTGTGCCAGGCCTCCGGCATCGCCACACGAGCGGCGCGGTGCAAACTCGCCGCCGAAGGAAGGCCCGTCTACAGCTTCGGCGCACGTCGAATGCACCCGGCCGTCGCACCCCTGGTGGACCGCAATGCCTTTATCGGCGGCTGCGATGGCGTCTCCGGGGTCCTGTGCGCCCAACAACTTGGAATGCCCCCGGTCGGAACCATGCCCCATTCTCTCATCCTGGTTCTCGGGGATACGGTGGGAGCGATCCTCGCATTCGATAAGATCGTCTCGAAAAACATCCCCCGCATCGCGCTCATCGACACATTCGCCGATGAGAAATTCGAGGCCCTTCGCGTCGCGGAAGCGATGGGCAAACGCCTTCACGGCATCCGCCTGGATACCCCGCTCTCACGAAGAGGGGATTACCCACGACTTCTCGAAGAGGTCCGTTGGGAACTGGACTTGCGAGGCTTTCACAACATCAAAATCCTCGTCAGTGGCGGTCTTACCGACTGGACCATTCCACCGCTGAATCCTTACGCCGATGCATACGGAGTCGGGACTTTTATCAGCAATTCGCCCGTAGTCGATTTCTCATTGGATATCGTCGAGATCGAAGAGGAACCGGTAGCCAAACGCGGCAAACGATCCGGTAAGAAAATCCTTGCCGCTTCCGCGTCCGGCGAGCGACGCCTCTTCCCTGCGTCCGCAAAACTCCCGAAAGGCTGGAAATCGCTTTTGCAGGAGATGATCTCGGACGGAAAACTCATCGGCCCGCTCCCGTCGGCACAGGAAATCCGCGAACGAGTACTTCGAGGATTTGAAAAAAATCTGTCGTGAGTCTCATGAGAACATCCAAAAAATGCGCTCCCCGAGATGGGGGCGGGCAGGGTGGAATTGACTCACTAAGACAGTGTTACAAAGAACGCAGGGTAGGCTCAAGCCCGTCTGCGGGCTAGCCCACCAGGGAGTACTACCATGACAGGCAAAGAATTCCTCAATTCCCTGGCAAACGGCAAATCCGATATTCTCCAGGAACTACTTGTCATTCTCACTGAAACAGAATCACGTTATTGTGTGATTGGCGGGCTTGCTGTGAATGCCTATGTCGAACCTGTAGTGAGCCTGGATGTTGATATCGTGATTGCGGCGGATAACATTGAATCTGTTACAATTGCCGCCCGGAAGCATGAGTGGAAAATTGAGCGTTTTGAAAATAGTATTAACATCGGCAGTCCCGGTTCGGATCTCCGAATCCAAATTCAGACCGATCCGAGGTATCAGGGCTTTCTTGCAAACGCCGAGTCCGGGAATATCCTTGGCTACACGATGAAGGTTGCCGCGTTGGAGGATCTATTACAGGGAAAGGTCTGGGCTTGGATGGATCAGACCCGCCGCAGGAGCAAGCGGCAAAAAGACCTTGCGGATATCTTGAGATTGCTCGAAGCGTTTCCCAAGCTCGAAGCGAAATTACCACAGAGCCTGAAAGAACAACTACTGGAAGAATAAAGTAATCACCACTCCATTTCTTCTCGCACATTCAGGTCGTGATGATTAAAAACACGGCGGGAGGACAGCCATCCCGCCGTGTTCTTCCCGCTGTAACCTGTTCTCACGCCTTGGCCAGATCGGCCGCGTTCGCCTGGATTTTACGGATCGCCTCGGCGATTTGATCCATGTCCGTTCTGCCGGTAAGGAACATACTCTGGAAGAACCAGACCGCCTCCTCGCAGAGCTTATCGTTTTCCGGGCATTCGTTTTCCCCGGCCCATTTCTTAAGTTGTTCGGCGGAGTAGATTCGCTGGTAGCCCCGTGTCTTGAACGTGTTCTCCAGAAACGGCTCTTTGTTCAACGGGCTGTATCCGCCGGAGCAGGGAATCCCCTCTTCGCTCAGAGCCTTCATAAACTTGTTCCGTGGTAATCCCGCGAATCTCTCCGGGTCGTAGCGGAACATGAAGAGGTGGTACGCATTCCGCGTGCATCCATCATACATTTTCGCGACACGGATCCCCGGAATCTCATTCAACTGTTGAGTCAGATAATTGGCGTTCTCCGTGCGGGTTTTTGTTTGGGCTTCCAGCCGTGTCATCTGCTGGACCAGCAGGGTAGATTGAAACTCGGTCATGCGCAGATTGGAACCTTGCTGGCCGTATGTGAAATGGTAGCTGCCCTGGCGGCGTGCCCGCCCGTTCGTGTGGAACGCATAGCATCTGTCCATCAGGTCACTGTCATCGCTGAGGATCGCGCCCCCCTCCCCACCGGAGAGATTCTTCGTCACCTGAAAACTGAAACATCCCGTTTTGCCCATCGTTCCGACTTTCTTGCCTTTCCACTCGGCAAGATGCGCCTGGCAGGCATCCTCGATCACCGGGATGTTGTGTTTGGCGGCGATGGTCAGAACGGCGTCCATATCCGCCACATTGCCACCCAGGTGGACCGGGATGATGCACCGCGTGTTCTCCGTGATTTTCTCTTCGATTTTCTTTGCGTCGATTTGACTGGTTTCCCGGTCGGAGTCCACGAAAATGGGAAGTGCATGTTGAAGCAGGACAACGTTGATGGTGGCGACGAACGTATACGGCGGAACGATCACTTCATCGCCGGGGCCGACACCGAGTCCGTTCAGCGAACAGAACAACGCGCTCGTGCCGTTGGCCGTCGCGATGCATTCCTTGGCCCCCATCATTTCCGCGTAGGCCTTCTCGAATTGAGCGCCTCGTTCCCCCTGGGTTCGGCACCATCCTCGTTCCCGAAGGACTTCCATCCAGGCTTTCTCGTCGTTTTCTTCGATCATCGGCCAGGATGGAAACGGTTCTGTTCGGACTTTCGGGCCGCCGAGCAAGGCGGGCTTTGCGGTCGCGGCGGACGCGCCTTTGGGAACGAATGTCGCTCCCGCAAGTGCAAATGCCGCTGTTCCGGCTGCAGCGGTCTGTATAAAATCTCTTCGTTTCATTTCCATGATTGCGCTCCTCTTTCGGCTCTTGGAATTGTCGGGGACCTGCCCTGAATTGCCTTATTAAGCTGCTCTTGAAATGCATCGTGGTCAAGAGGATTGACAGGTTTCTCTGTTCGGTCCCGAGAATGCAGACCTGTTTGACAGACTTTGCCCAATGAGAGATGATGGCAGTGGGAGTGCGAATTTCGTGAGACAAAAGAGGTACGAATAAACCGACACCTCTCTCCCAAAGATTGGGAAAGATACACAGGGGGTTGATTTTGCAGAACATATTGATCCGCCCCTGACACCACTCTTCGGAGCAATCATCATGGCCGGCCAGAAATATTCCCGCCGATCCTTTCTCACAACCGCTGCCTCCGTGGGCATTGCCGTTACCGCCTCCGGCTGTGCAGGACTGCGGCGCTCGGTGGTCGCTCGGAGACAGCGGCCCAATGTCCTGTATCTATTTGCCGACCAGATGCGCGCGCAGGAGATGGGCTGCGCAGGGCATCCCACAGTCCAAACACCGCGTCTCGACCGCATGGCAAGCGAAGGGGTTCACTTTATCAATGCCGTATCGGCGTGTCCGGTCTGTACTCCGTACCGCGCCGCGCTGCTGTCAGGCTGCTATCCGCTGACCACCGGCATGTTCCTCAATGATCTTCGAATGCCGACCGACATTCCCACCGTCGGCGCTGTCCTTCGTAACGAGGGATATTACATGGGATATATCGGCAAGTGGCACCTGGATGGAGCCAACCGGGGCGTATTTACACCCCCCGGCCCGCGTCGGCAGGGATTTGATGATTTCTGGGCGGTCGCAAACTGCAACCATGATTACATGAAAGCTTTCTTATACCGTGAGGCCCCCGAACCGATCCGGCTGAACGGCTACGAACCCGATGCGCAAACCGATATCGCGATGGAGTTTCTGAACTCGGCTCCCTCCGACCGGCCCTTCTGCCTCTTTATCTCCTATGGACCGCCGCACAATCCCTATGACCTCGTGCCGGAAGAGTACAAAATATACCGTCCGGAAGACATTCAACCGCGTCCGAATTGCCCAAAACCGTCTTTGAAGGACCTTGCAGGATACCAGTCACACATCACTGCCCTGGATCGAAATGTCGGAAGATTACTTGATACCATCGACCAGCGTGGTTTGGCGGAGGATACCCTTGTGGTGTTTACCTCCGATCACGGCGACATGCTCGGCTCGCATGGTCAGCAACGCAAACAGCGCCCGTGGGATGAATCGGTTTGTGTGCCGTTTCTGATCCGCCAACCGGGGCGCGTTCCGGCAGGAGTCAAAAGTGAGGCGATTATCAACACCCCGGATATCATGCCGACTTTGCTCTCGCTGTGCGGCGCAGATATTCCGCCGAATGTTCAGGGCGAGGACCTCTCCAGGGTGTGGACAGGACATTCACAAAACGCTCCCGCCGGCGCGCTGACTGCCTGCTATGTCGCATTCTCTGAGGGACGGAACTTCCCGGAATGGCGTTGTGTTCGCACAAACCGGCATTCCCTGGTCCGCAATCGACAGGGTTCCTGGATGCTGTTCGACAACCGGGAAGACCCGTACCAGATGAACAACCTCATCGAATCTCCCGCGCACAGCGAGATCAGAAAACGCCTGGAGAAAGACCTTGACCGGTGGCTGGAACGCACCGGCGACACATTCGAGGACCCCTTCTATTACATCGACAAATTCGGCTACACGGTCAATAAAGAAACCAGGCATATTCCTTATGTAATGGAATTCGGCAAGTCGGATTGAGAAGACCAGCGTTTCGCGAGTATTTCAGTCAGCCACGGACAAATGCCCCCACAATATGATCTGTCGCAGGGGCAGGCCCCCATGTCTGCCCTTATTGTCTTCTCTCTCTACATCCGGGAGAGGAGTCGACGTTTCAACTTCCGCTATACCACAATCCGGTCTCCAACCCGTCTCTGCCACTGATGAATACGCCTGGAGAGTGCTTCAATTCTCTCACTGTGCATGCCTGTATAGAAAAGATTCTGAGTTTCTCCGGGATCGAGATTCAGATTGAATAGCTGGTCCGAATCCTGGTCGTTCAAACAGAGTTTCCAGCCGCTCGGCGAGACAACTGTCCGCGTATACGATTTCAAGGCCCTCTCCGCCTTGTCGGGACCGATGCCGGTCGGACGTTCCGTGGGATTCTCCGCCTCCGATGGATTCCATTCGATGAATACATGATCCTCCTGGGCAACTCCGCCCTTCATCAATGGAACAAGACTATGCCCGGTAAATCCGTCCTCTACCGGCTTGCCCATCAAATCGAGTAATGTCGGAACCATGTCGATATGGCTGACCGGTTGCGAAATGACCTGCGCCTTGAAGCCGGACTGCGGAACGCGCATCATCCACGGGACCCGCGTGGCTTCCTCATACATTACGGTCTTTGCCAGCAACCGATGCGATCCCATCATGTCGCCGTGATCGCTGGTGTAGACAACAATGGTATGATTCGCTAACCCTTCCGTTTCGAGTGTCTTGAGAATTTCACCTATACTTCGGTCCACCTGGCTGCACAATCCCCAATAGTTGGCAATTAGCCGTCGCCATCCGGCTTCCGTTTTCAGATCGAGGCCCCCATAGCCATGCTCCCGGTAATGGAACTGTTTCAGGCGATAAGCCAGCGGCTCGTCTTCTTCGAGAGGATCGTCGAAATTAGCCGGTAGAGAAATCTCTTCCGGACTGTGCAAGTCGTTTAACGGACCGAAAAACGGCATGTGCGGTTCCAGGAAATTCACATAAAGGATAAACGGTTCATTCTTATGCCGACGGAGAAAATCGCAGGCGTTCAGTTCAAGAAACTTCGGTTTGCAGTGTTCGATCTTCAGGCGCGAGGCAAATCCACGGCTGAAATCTCCCTGGCTGGTGTCCGGTGTGTATCCCAAGTCTTTCAGAAAATGATAATAGGAACTCTTCTGATTCTTATCGCGCGTCTCCCGGTAATAGTTTCGGTAGCCGTCCTCCAGGCTGACCCATTCCGCGAAACCGTGCTGGGCAAAGATCTCATCTCCCAAATGCCACTTGCCGAAGTAGCCGGTGCGATAGTCGGAATCACCAAGAATCTCCGGGAGACACGGTGTGGTCTCCGGCAGCGGGATATTGTTCTGAGTGCAACCGCTTTCGTGGGGCCAGAGGCCCGTCATGACCGTGGATCGCGAGGGTGTGCAAACCGCCTGGCTCACATACGCGCGTTTGAAAACGATACTTTCCTGCGCCAGGCGACTCATATTGGGGGTCTGGATTGTGGTGTTACCGTAGACATCGATGGTGTCGGCCCGTTGCTCGTCCGTCCACAAGAACAGAAGATTGGGCTTGCGGTCAGCCGCGCGGCATACATGTGGCGCACCGAGGATACTTGCGCCCAAGGAAACACGGCCGGTTGTCTTCAGGAATTGTCTTCGCGAAAGATCGGACATGGTGTTCTTCTCCTCGAATCTCCGATTGTGAGTGGAACCGTTGATGATCTCTCACAGTCGGTAGACACACCTCCGAACTTCTCCGCCAGGATTCGAAAAGGCATATCAGCGATTGAATCGGCGTATTTTGGCATCCTGTAACTCAAATGCCTTTACAAACATCTCATGGACTGGACGCCAATGACGTCCCCTCCCCCTCTCCATCCTTGGAGAGGGGGAGGGGGGTGAGGACTAATTAATAAATCTCCCAGTTCCTCACGGGCACATAAAACGGATTCCGCAGAACCCGCGCGACGAATGTGTAAGAGAACATCTCATTCGCAACATACGAAAGTGGGTCCCCGTACGGCGCGTTGTTCGTTTCCGCAATTGCGATGATGATCTGGTCGTTCATGGCGATGCGGGATTGCTTGGTTCGCCCGGGCCCAAGCACCGGGTGGATTTCATCAACATCCGTATTGTTGCCGAGCTCAAACATCACAAAGGATGGCGTGATCGGCTCCAGGTTGGAATCGAACATCCGAGCAAGCGCCTCCCAGCGGCCGGTCTGAAACCGTTCCCAGGAGTGATCCTGCCACATCACAATCACATTCCCCGCACTGTCCACACCCATATCGGCGTTGTGTTCGAATGTGCTCAGCGGGTGGTCGATAAAATGGATGGTTTTGATCACCGAGATTCCATCCGGACCGACATGGTACTTCGTTATGTATCCTTGAGTTCCCTGAATACGGTCGCTGATATAAAGCCAATCGCCGATGGCTTCCAGCCCGTTGGCATCTCCACGGCCCCCACCGCCATCTCCCTGGTATTCGGGAATAGAATTCGCCGGATAGAATCGCCCCAACTCGTTCCCCTCGTTATCGAAAGCCACAATGGTTATGCCGGTCTGGTTGTCGCGATACCTGCACACAAACCATCCATCTCCGGAGGCCAGTCCAAACCGATTCTCCCCTCCCGCTTTTGTGCAAATCGGGAACATGTCGCGCACAATCCGGCCATCCGGTCCCAGAATCACAACGCCGACGGTCAGCGCGCCGCTTGTTTGGCCATAAACATAATCGAGTCGAGTTCCGCGCTGACGATCTTCGTACAGCACGACGATATTCCCGTTGGACAGGAAGCGGGTCGTTCCGCCGCGAAGAACCCCTTTTTCCTTGACATAGGAGCCATAAGGACTGGTTAATTTTGACCGCATCGTTCCGTCGTTTCCAATAACCTGGATGGCCGTGTGATAGTCGCCGGTGTAATCCTTGGGATATCCCGGAAAGGCATCCGGCCAGACATGGGCATTGCAAATGGTATGGACCACATATTGCTCCCCGGATCGACCGCCAACCGTGTCGGCGGAAAGCCCATAGAACTTGTCGTCATTGCGGGTTGTGCAGATGGTGTTGAACCACGGCTGTCCATCGTTTGTGAAAAACGCTGTTCGCGCCGGTTCCAGCAATTCGCCTTCCGGCGAGAAAATCGCCACCAGGTCCACCGCGTTCTCGGAATCCGCTACATGATCCACGTAGGGAGCCTTTCGCATTCCACCGAGGACAATGGCATTGCCGTTGCTGAGTATATCGCAGTCGGGCCGCCAGTAGCTGCTGTTTCCACCGTTTTCATACCAGAGGTTCACATCGCCGGTCAGCGGCACAATCCCCACCGCCTCCGGTCCCGACCGGATGGGAAGCTGCTCCTCTTGGGCGTATCCCGATAAAACAATCAATCCGAATATCGTCAACGAGATGTGCAAACTCATTAGTTTTTTTGTCATTTTGAAAAACCCCTCAAGGTGTTGGTCTCCGTTAGTTCGACTGGAGTTCGGATGGGATGGCGTGAATCTGCGCCGTCCAATTCCCGTGCCCCGTTGCGATTCGCGATCCATCCGGTGAGAACGCCACGGCGCGCACGGAACCGGATTTCAGTTCCAGCACACAGACTCTCTCGCCGGTAGAGACGTTCCAAAAAGATACCGTCGTGTCCAGGCTCGCAGTCGCAACCCACTTTCCGTCCGGCGAAAACACCGCATCTGTAACCGGCGCTTGATGCCCGGTGAGGGTGAAGATCGCCTGACCCAACTGCAAATTCCAGATTTTCGCCGTACCGTCCCAGCTTCCCGTCAGGAACCGGGTGGCATCGACGGGATGAAAATCCACCGCGCTGACACTCTCGCTATGTCCGCTCAGAGACTTCCGCACCAATGCAGCGGTCTGCGCATCCCGGAATTCCACGACGCCTTTTCCCTCGCCGGTAGCAATCTCCGTGTCGTTCCGTGAATAGGCGGCATCCAGGACCAGCGTTCGGTTGCTTGTGGATAATTCAAGGAGTGGCTGCCCCGTCGCAAAATCATAAATCCGACCGGCGTGCGTTGTTCCGATTCCGGCGAACAACCGTGTCCCATCGTGCGAGAAACCGACGGTGGTCACATTGCCGGTCGGCGGGTTAACCTGCAACACTTCCTTGCCGGTTGCGGTGTCCCAGATGATGACGGAACTGTCCCAGCCTCCTGTGATCGCCTTGGTTCCGTCCGGCGAAAATGCGACGCTGGTTATCCAGTCCGTCGGTCCCGATAGGGTGTGAATCAGTGTGCCGTCGACGGCATTCCAAATCCTGGCCGTGTTGTCCCAGCTTCCGGTAAGCAGGGTTTGCCCGTCCGGCGAGAAAGCCACTCCATCCACCTGATCCCCGTGTCCTTCCAGGACCAGTGCCGTGTCGCCTTCCGTTCCCTGTGCCGCTGCCCTGTGTCCGCAGGCCAATGCAGCCAGAACCGGTACCGCAAGCAGGCAAAATGCAACCCGGCTTGCTCTCACTTGTACGCGCCATTCTAGGAGAAGACTCTGTTTCCCAATGCTCATACGTATTCTCTCCTTAAATCCATCGCATTTTGCGAAAATATCTGTTGCCAAAGCCACATTAACACAAATTAACCCGGAGATTAACCGCAGGGGCATATAACCGGCGTTTGGGGTGAGTGTCACTCCCGGTAGGACAGGCGTCCCTGCCTGTTGTTCGCCTATTTCTTTGCTTTCAACGCCGCCACGGCCTTGTGGATACTGAATCGAACTTGATTATGCAAGTCGTGATCGTGAAAATCGGAAAAAACAATCCGGCCCTTCCGTATATCGTACTGCACAGTCCCCGAATCGAGCGTGCCTTGCCCCCGGTTCTCCTTTGTCTGAATTACAAATGAAACAGCCCAGACCGACGGTTGATTCTTCGGGTCCGGTTGAAAGGGCTTCTCAAGCCGAATTTCCTTTGTGTATTTCCATCCCATGGTCCCAAACCCCCTTGAACGGTTCGATTGTGATCCTGTATGGAGATAGTATTATATTCGGGGTGGAATTTCAAAATAAGGAGAATGCCTTTGCCGGACGCGGAAAAGATTTGTACGGCGGCTCTCTCACCGCTGGAGGAATTCCGGACTTTTTCCGTCTCGGATACCTGCCGGGGGCAACGCATTGACCAGGTGATCAGCGCACAAATCCCGGATCTTTCCCGCCAACGGGCGCAGACCCTTCTTCGGAACGCCGCCGTTACCGTCAACGGGATCGTTGTTCTGAAACCCAGCCGTTCTGTCCAGCCCGGCGATGTGGTGGTTGTTCGAATTCCGCCTCCCCAACCCACCGAGGTAGAACCGGAAGACATTCCCCTTACGATCCTGTATGAAGATGATTTTCTGGCCATCATCGACAAACCTCCCGGATTGGTCGTCCATCCCACCGGGTCGATTCGTTCCGGGACTCTGGTCAATGCGCTCCTGCACCGTTTCGGCTCCCTTTCGGTGATCGGTGGAGTTACGCGGCCCGGCATTGTTCATCGCCTGGACAGGGAAACATCCGGTCTTCTCATCGTTGCCAAGCAGGACAGTACGCATCGGGCGCTTCAGGATCAATTCAAAGCCCGCGCAATTCAAAAAACCTATTGGGCGATGGTGCACGGAGTTCCCAAGGTCAATTCCGGCACAGTGGATGCTCCCATCGGGCGCCATCCCGGGAATCCCAAACGGTATGCCGTGCGCCCCGAAGGAAAACCGGCTGTTACAGAATGGACCCTGCTGAAATCGCGGGCCAATGTTGCCTGGCTGGAGGTTCATCCTCGTACAGGACGCACTCACCAGATTCGCGTGCATCTGCGGCACATCGGCTTCCCCATCCTCAAGGACCGAATATATGGATTCCGAAACTCCCAGCTCAAAGGCCAATGGATTGACCTTCTTCACGAGTATCCCGGCATTCTTCTCCATGCAAGGAGCGTGGGCTTCACACATCCCGTCTCCAATGACATGATGACCTTCCAGGCGGATCCTCCCCAGGAATTTTTGCGCGCGATCGACTGGATCAAAGGACTGGAAACCGAATGAATACCAAGAGAACGCTTCTAATGTCGCCCGAGGATATCGATCGCACACTCCATCGAGTCGCTCACGAAATCGCGGAAAAATCCTCCGTTCAGCCCCCCCCCGCGCTTGTCGGACTGAAGACACGCGGGGATATCCTTGCGACCCGGCTCAAACGCATCCTGGAGGATATCCTCGGCGCCCCGTTGGATAACGGCGCACTCGATATCGGCCTGTATCGCGATGATGTTGAAATCAGCGACAGTATCCGGGAACTTCGGAGTACCGATGTCGACTTTGATGTCGATGAACGTCGTATCATCCTGGTGGATGATGTCCTGTATACCGGCAGAACCATTCGCGCCGCGTTGAACGGCCTGTTCGATCTCGGGCGTCCTCAACGGGTGGAACTGGTTGTTCTGATCGATCGCGGACATCGCGAACTCCCGATTCGACCCGATTACGTGGGCCGGGAGGTCAAAACACGCAGCGACGAGCGAATTGACGTAAGACTGAGAGAGATGGATGGAGAGGATGGGGTCTTTCTGGTTTCTCATACCGATTAAGGAAATCCTCAGATGATTGCGGATTGCCAATTGTGGATGGCCCCCCTCAATCCCCCCGTAAACGGGGGGAAGATATTTGGGGCAACCGGGTGGTTTTTTCTCCCTCCCCGTTTACGGGGAGGGCTGGGGTTTTCTTCTCGGACCGGCGTGGGGAGTTTTTCCTTCGTCGCCCAAACAGCAAATCACGCACACTCCCGCCTTTCTATAAATAGGTCGAACGAATGACGACAAAATTCCCATATAAACACCTCCTGGGCCTTCGCGGAATGCCGCGCGAAACCATCGAACTCATTCTCGACACCGCCCGTGCCATGAAAGAAGTCCACAGCCGCAAGGTCAAAAAAGTTCCCACCCTGCGCGGCAAGATTGTGGTCAACTTGTTCTATGAACCCAGCACGCGGACACGGACTTCTTTTGAACTGGCCGCAAAACGTCTCAGCGCCGACACCGTCGGCATTTCCACAACCACCAGCAGCGTTGTCAAAGGCGAAAGCCTTCTGGACACCGCACACACTCTCCGCGTGATGGGGGCGGATATCATCATCATGCGCCATTCCTCTTCCGGCGCTCCCCATCTTCTCGCCGAGAATCTCAACATCTCCATCATCAACGCAGGCGATGGAATCAATGAACACCCCACCCAGGGCCTTCTGGACTTGTTTACCATCAGGGAACACAAAGGACAAATCCAGGGGCTGACCGTCACCATCGCCGGGGATATCCGTCACAGCCGAGTGGCCCGATCCAATATGTGGGGGCTGCTCACCCTGGGCGCAAAGGTCCGCATGGTCGGTCCGCCCACGCTGGTTCCGAAATATGTTCGGGACCTCGGCGTCGAGGTTTATACCGATTTCGACAAAGCCATCGACGGTGCGGATGTCATCAACCTTCTTCGCATCCAGAAAGAACGCATGACCGCGAATTTCTTCCCGAATCTCCGTGAATATAACCGCCTGTACGGGATGAGTTCCGAACGGCTTGCCAACGCCAAGCCCGGTGTCCTCATTATGCATCCGGGGCCGATCAACCGGGGTGTGGAAATCAGCTCGGAGGTGGCCGATAGCCCCTCTTCAGTCATCCTGGAACAGGTAACTAACGGTATCGCCGTTCGGATGGCTGTTCTGTATCTCCTCGTAACCGGCCAACGGGAACGTTCGACGGAAGAAGGCGCTTCCTCGTTTTTGTGGGAAGCTGAATCCTGAATTCTCTTCGGAGTGATTGAGTAGGATCGCCATGGTGGATGACAATGTGATCTTGATCAAAAATGCGCGTATCCTGGACCCGGCCTCCGGGAAGGACGAAACAGGGTCGGTCCTTGTCAAAAACGGAGTGATTGAAAAGATCGGCAAGTCGGTTTCTTCCAAGGTTGCCGAAGAGATCGATGCCCAGAACCTCTGGCTGTTTCCCGGCCTGGTGGATATGCACGTTCATCTTCGTCAGCCGGGCCAGGATTCCAAAGAAACATTTGCCACCGGTACACGCGCCGCCGCCGCCGGCGGCGTCACCCGCGTCGTGACCATGGCCAATACCATTCCGGTTCTTGACAATAAAACCGGCATCGAGTTTGTCGTCGAGCGATCCAAAAGCGAGGGTTGTGTCCATGTCCATCCGGTCGGCAGTGTCAGCAAGGGCCTCGAAGGAAAAGAAATCTCCGATATCGGCGAGATCGTTCTTGCGGGTGCGGTGGCCCTTTCGGATGACGGAAAAGGCGTTATGGATGCGCAGCTGTTTCGTCGCGCTATGGAATACTCCACCATCTTCGACGTGCCCATCATCTCGCATTGCGAAGACCACAATCTCTCTCAGGGCGGTGCAATGAACGAAGGGCAAACCTCCACGTTTATCGGTCTGCCGGGAATTCCGGCGGAGGCCGAAACCGTCATGGTTTCCCGCGATATTCTTCTCGCGAAATGCACCGGCGCGCGCCTGCATATCGCTCATGTCAGCTGCGGTGAATCCGTGGACCTGATCCGTACCTATAAAAAACGCGGCGTCAAAGTTACCGCTGAAACCGCCATGCATTATCTGCTTCTGACCGACAAAGCGGTGGAGGGATATAATACAAACGCCAAGATGAATCCGCCGCTTCGAACGGAAGAGGACCGCCAGGCGCTGCTCGAAGGGCTGCGGGATGGAACCATCGATGCCATTGCCAGCGATCATGCTCCGCACACACGGGGTGAGAAATCCCAGGAGTTCGACCTGGCCCCGTTTGGTATTGTCGGACTGGAAACCACACTTCCCCTGATGATGAGCTATCTGCCCCAGCAAGGATTGAATCCCCTGGATCTGATCCGACAAATGACCGTGGCTCCCTGTGAGATTCTCAAACTCCCCGCCGGAAAACTTGAGCCGGGTATGATTGCCGACCTCACCTTGTGGAATCCCACAGGAGAGTCCCAGATCGATCCGAATCTCTTTTTCAGCAAAGGACACAGCACCCCGTTCAGCGGCTGGAAAGTCACCGGTCGTGTAGAGGCTACCATCGTGGCCGGGCGGGTTGTGTATGCACCCTCTTACAGTCCCGCCGCTTCTCTGGCGGCGGCCAGGCCATCGTGATCGATTCCGTGCCAAGAATTGCTTTTATCGACCTGACATTCAACTGGCCCCCTGCCGGAGGTTGTTGGATCGACACACTGAATGTCATGCTGGGCCTTCAGGCACAGGGGATCGATGTCCGATTGTTCGTTCCGGATTTCCAGGCCTATTATCCGCGCGGAAAGATCACCGGCGATTTGCCTGTCCCATTAACCCTTGTCCCGTTCAACCGCCTGACATTCAATTTCGCGACAGTCAAAAGCCGGTTTGGAGCCTTGATCCGGGAATACCGACCGGACTTGCTGTTTCTTGCCGATGGCTATGCCTTGAAAGCGCACTTGATGGATCTCCTCGGACCGGAGCGAAGCATTTTCCGCTTCTATTCCTATGAGATCCTGTGCGCCAACCTCCACTATTATCGCTATCATGAAAATCGGGTTTGCGACCGGGGATTTCTGACAGCCCCGGATGAATGCAAGCGATGCTGGTTTCGACGGATTCCGGCGTGGGTTCGTGCTTTTCAGATTTTGAGCCATTGGCCGGAACGACACCCGACTCTTCATTTCTCCCAGGAAATCATTGCATCCCGTGCTTTTACCCATGCTTATTGGCAGCGACTCCGCGAGAACCTCGGACATCTGGCCTGTGCCGTAGTCTACAACCGATTCATTGCCTCCCTGTTGCAGCCGTACACGAGAAATGTGCGGGTAATTCAGGGCGGTGTAGATATCGAGCGCTTCCAGCCGGGAGAGTTCCGTTCGATTGCCGATGGTTCGCCGGACCGTCCCGTGAAGATTTTCCTGCCCGGAAGGGCCAATGATCCGCTCAAGGGCCTGGAGGTCCTTCGCCAGGCTGCGATCCGCCTTCGATCCAAAGGACTGAATGTGGAAGTCCACTATACCGCCGCAATGGATATGCCGGGCTATGAACCGTGGGCGATTAACCACCATTGGATTGCATACGAGGATCTGCCCGAATTGTATCGCCAAATGGACATCGTTGCGGTCCCCTCAACCTGGATCGAACCATTCGGCTTAACGGCTGTGGAGGGGATGGCCGTCGGATTGCCGGTTGTGGCCAGTCGAACCGGCGGGCTTGCGGAATCCGTTGTCGATGGCGAAACCGGCTTTCACTTTACTCCGGACCGGCCCGATGAGATGGCGCTTCATTTGGAAAAACTCGTTCGATCCTCCCGATTGCGCGCCGAAATGGGACAAAAAGGACGAGTTCGAGTTGAAAAACATTATTCCTGGAATAATATCGTACAGCGCTCTTATCTTCCCTGGATCTGGGAATTGCTTGAGAAACGCTGAAACCCGATGCCCAGACGACGCTCGCCATACATTCAGGCCATTCGACAATTGGAGGATCTCCTGACAGATTGCCTCGCTAATCCGGTGCAGGTGAATTGGGACAGACTCCAATCTCTGGACTTTCATATCCCCCAATTCGCCAAACTCGATATCAAAACCCGTGTCGTGAGAGAACCGGCCCCTCCTGAACAATGCTGCGCCGTTCTCGTGGAATCTTTCATGGATACTCGAAATGCCTTGCCCGAGGAAGTCGTTGTGTATGTGACCCCGGATGTGCCGGAAGGGGATGTCGGGATTCGCAATCTCTATCTGTCCAGGATTTCGGACACCTGAGATTCTTCACATTCAACCATAGTAGGCCAGGCGTCTCTGCCTGGTAGTAGGCCAGGCGTCTCTGCCTGGTAGTAGGCCAGGCGTCTCTGCCTGGTAGTAGGCCAGGCGTCTCTGCCTGGTAGTAGGCCAGGCGTCCCTGCCT
>Ga0116148_1000652_pt1 | contig 42129 bp, 25 predicted proteins | sample AD_UKC055_MetaG_FD_89786 | JGI IMG/M metagenome (GOLD analysis project Ga0116148, IMG submission 89786) | Active sludge microbial communities of municipal wastewater-treating anaerobic digesters from USA - AD_UKC055_MetaG | ecosystem: Engineered > Bioreactor > Anaerobic > Digestate | place: USA...
CGATCGAAGTTCTTCTTTCCGAGAATCTGCGTAACCGTCTTGCTGATTTTCGCCTCAATTTTCCGCTGCTCGACATTCTGCCACCCGAACGCATGCAGGAAATGCTGAAAAAGCGCCTGATAGAAGCCGGATTCCGCGAAACCGAAGCCGGGCTTGTAATGCCGACACCATCTGGTCAGACCGCGATTTTTGACCCGGCAACTATGGAAATGCGGCTCAGCATAGCCGTTCCGGAGACTCATAATACCCGTATGTATGAAGAATCGATAAACTGGATGGAAGAGCAGATCAAAAGAGCCCTTGCCGCCGGCACGGTACTGGAAAAAGCTCCCGGTTCAGAGCTTGCTTCCAGACTGGCCGAACAGATGGCAGAACTGGCAGTAAAAGCCAGGGCTGCAGTAAATGCCGTGTTGAAAGACGTTTACCGCGAAGCGATCAGGGAAAAAGCCGGCCAGCTCGGTTCGGTCAGCAATGTGAGTGAGTCGAGCGACGGCTCAACATTCAGAATCAGAATCGAGGTCGACGCCTGATCATTTGAAGGTGCCGAGCATTTCGATGCGGTTCTGCAGATCTTCGTCAGAGAAAACGCTGCTCTGCTGATTGCGGAAAAACAGCAGCATACCCGAAATGTCGCGGGCAAATGGCGCCAGATGCTGGTTGCCTGAGGCTGACTCGATGAATGAATCGACGGTGTTCAGTGACCCCATTTCGATATCGCGTTTGACGGTTCTGATCAGCAGATTGGCATAATGCTCGCGCATTCTGATGTTGGCGACCGAATAATCGCTGGCGGCGTTGTTAACCGCTTCGATGAAGGCGTTCATGTCGAGGTTATGGGTGCCGCGGCTGGCGTTGGCGATTGCCTCGGTAACCTCGAAGTTGAGGTCATAAATAAAGCCCGAGGCGGGCATGTAGGTGGCATCATCGATTTCTTCGGGGGCAAGCGCCATGACAACTATGTTGAGAGCGTCGTAGCTGCCGTCACAGTTCACTTCGATCGAACCGATCAGCCGGTTTTTATCGGCCGGATTAACGTCGAGGTTGAAAAAGGTTATTTTGGGCGGCTGAATGCCGGTTGAGTCCTGCAGGATGGCGGCAAGTCTGAAATATGGCTGAGTCGGGCCGATCGAACGGCGGTAACCGCTGAAAGAGATTTTCAGGCGGCTGGCCACGTTCGAAATATCGGCAAAGATCGAGTCTGAGCCCCAGACGTAAACTGAATCGCTGACTTTCTGCGGAAAAGTCTTAACATGTTTGGTCGGCGGCAGTCTGAACTTTTTGAGTGCGCTCTGTCGATAGGCGTAGCGACCTTTGGCAAGCCGCGGGTCGTTGATGCGGTTGGCGATCGAAAAGTCGGTGAAGGTATCTGAAAAACTGCGGTTGATACCCTTGAGAGCATTGATATAGCCACCGATACTCTTCTTTTTGCCGGCGACGAGGGTTTTGAAAAAGCCGGAACGGCTGGCGGCATCGGGCAGGCAGTGATCGACGATGAACTGGTTCCAGAGGTAGACCTGACCGTAATCCGGCATCGGGTTCCATTTTGCCCAGTTATTCAAACTGCGGTCAGGGTCATCTTTGAGAAGCTTGTAGTGGCCAGGCGGGCGAAAACCGCAGAATACCGGGGCGATCTGCGAGCAGCCCTCGTTTACCCAGGTGACTTCGTCGCGGTCAAGATTATGGTGAATCATGTGCTGAAACTCATGGGCGACGATTTCGAGGTAATCGGAGGCTTTCGGGTCGCAGGGGTAGGTGTCGAGGTAGAGAATCTCGCGTTCGTTGCTCTTAACTTTGCTGTGGCTTTCGAACTCAGACTGCAGCATCTGGTCACCGGCAAAGAAATAGCCGGCAACGTAGCCGTCGTTGGGGTTGGTGTAGCCATCCTGGATGTCGAGCATCAGCAGGGTGATGCGTGGGTCACCATCGAGGCCGGGTTTGTTCTCGCTGCCGAAATGGCCGGTATTGACCGGGTAAATCTGCTCGTCAAACTGCTTCTGAATACGGGTAATGGCCGATTGGTCGACGGTCTGTGTGTCTTGCACGAATACATGACAATGCTTGCCGATGGCGCGCAGGGTAGCTGTTATCTGTTCGAACTTGCCGCTGGCGATGTTGTTGGTCCAGAAGGTTTCTTTCTGCCCGAGCTGTTTCGGGGCGGCTGTACGGCGCACTCTTCTGATATCGGTCTGCCCGTCGGCGTAAGCGACTCCCGCAGCGGCACCAATGCCATGTTTCGGCAGTTCGTATTCGCGTGCGAGGATGTGGGTGGCGTCGATGCGGTGCGTCAGGTCGGCAAAAGCCGGTCGGGCGACCGTAAGGCCTGCAAAAGTCAGACCTGCGAGCAAAGACAGACCGAAAAGTTTTCTGGTGTACATTTTATTTTTCTCCGCTACCCGATAATTATACCCGAAAAACCGACATCCCGAAACCATATCCGGGCAGCAACAATAAGCAGATTTAATGGAAAAACGGCAGGCTTTCGAGGCCGGGCAGTTTTTCGCCGGTGCCTGATATACATCGGTTAATAAAGGTTGCAGATGAGTCGATAAAGGTGGCGGGTAATCTCATTTATTCAGTATTGCAGGCAAAAAATGTTAAAAACGATGCGAACTTTGTTGTTTTGCGCAATTTTGTGCGGTCTGGCGGTTTTTCTGTTTTCCAGGGCAGAGGTTTCGGCTGACGAGGTCAAAGAAGATACTTCTACGGGCTTTGTCGACCCGGCCCTGCTTGAAATCATTACGGTCGAGTTTGCCGCCGACCCATACTCGAGGGCAAATTACGACCCTTTTATCAAGATACGGGTCTTCAATAATTCGCCAGAAGTAATCACCCGTGCTTTCATCGATGTCGAGTTCACAGCTGACGAAGGTAAGCACAGACTCTTCAGCGAGCGTTTCGTGCAGATCGTCAACGGCGGCATGCGGCCTTATACGACTGCTGTCTGGCTTTTTTATCCGCGCGGTTCGAGCGCTATGGCGCTCAAGGGGTTGCCCCGCGACACCATGATTTCAGCCAGCGTTCACAAGGTTTTCTGCCCGAAAAAGAATTCACCCTGGCAGTATGAACACAAATTCAATTACCCCAGCCGCCACGACTTCGCATGGTAACAGGTAAAACGCTTCTATAGCCACGGTTCTTAATAAAAAAAGCGCACTGTCGGCTGACAGTGCGCTTTTTACTTTGACGAAGCTTATTTGAGTTCGTGATAGTCTTCGTGAATCGCGGCGTCGGCCTTGAGGCCAAGGAAACTGAGCAGTGAAGAAACGAGTTTGGTTTTCTGCTCGGCGTCGATGCGGCTCCAGGTCTTGCTTTTGATTTCGACGAATTTGCCGATTTCGGGCTGGTTCATCGTGTCGACGTTGATGAAGAACTTGATGCCTTTGAAGAGAACATGGAATCTCAGGCGATCTTTCTGTACTTCGAAGACTGAATCGGGTCTGAAATATTCGCGGTAAAAGCGCAGTGAGTTGCCGGCGGCGGCAAGATAGCGACTGCGAGAGAGCAGAATCTTGCTTTCGGGGCTGACACCATGTTTGGTTTCTTCAATGAGAGTCAGACGCGGGCGTACATTCTTAACCGCGCCCTTCTCGTCGATCAGTTCATCTTCGCGGTAGCGGATCATCTGATCGGTGTTGTTGAAGCGGAAATAGGTGTCGAACTGCTTGTAATGCTTCTTCTGTTCGATAACGATTTCGGGCATGTTGATCTTTTCGAGAACCGGGGCGATATCGTCGACCTTGACCTTGGTCTGAATTTCGAAGCTTTCTTCCTGGGTGGCGCCACCGATGGTGACGAGCTTCGAGAGCAGTGACTGTTCTCTTTCCATCAAAAACTTGTCAACCTTGGCGGCAAAAGCTTTGGCTTCGGTCAGCAGTGAAGATTCGTCGATGGTGAGCAGCTGGCGTTCTTTCATCAGCCAGTTGCCGTTGACCATGACGTGAGTTACGTCGTTAGACTTGGCGGCGTAAACGATCTGAGCGTAGAGACCATCGGGGTCACGCATGAAGCGGGGGGCGTTGTGAACCGGGCTGATGTCGACGAGAATCATGTCGGCGCGCTTGCCTGGCTCGATAGAGCCGGTGAGCTTGTCAAGATGCAGAGCTTTGGCGCCGCCGCGGGTAGCCATGTAGATTACCGTTTTCGCAGGCAGGGAAGTGGGGTCGCCGGTCTGCAGTTTGCCCAGGAACGAGGCGAGGCGCATTTCTTCGAACATGTCGAGGTCGTTGTTCGAGGCGGGGCCGTCGGTGCCGATACCGACGTTCATGTTAAGTTCGACCATCTTGGTGACCGGGGCGGTGCCTGAGGCAAGCTTCATGTTAGAAGATGGGTTATGAACGCCGCCGCAGCCATATTTGGCCAGATCGCGGATTTCGCCTTCGTCGATGTGAACGAGGTGAGCACCGATCAGTTTGGTGTCGAGCAGGTGATGACGCTTGATGTAGGGAACAACCGGAACGCCGTGTTCAGAACGCAGGGCGTCGACTTCCCAGGCGGTTTCGGCGAGATGGATCATCAGCGGCACGTCGAATTCACGGGCGATCGAGGCGCAGGCCTGCAGAATTTCGGGGGTGCAGGTGTAAGGAGCGTGCGGTGCAATGGCCGGAACGATCAGCGGGTGTTTGTGATACTGTTCGATAAAGGTGCGGGTGCGGGTCAGTGATTCTTCATAAAACTGTGCATCGGGAGAGGGGAACTTGAGAACGCTCTCGGCGCAGATGGCACGCATGCCGGCTTCGGCAGTGGCTTTGGCGATATGTTCTTCGAAATAATACATGTCGGCGAAAGTGGTGGTGCCGCAGCGGATCATTTCGGCGCAGGCGATCTTGGTGCCGAGAACTACCATTTCGGGCGAAACGAATTCGCGTTCGACCGGCATGATATAACCCATCAGCCAGACATCGAGGCGCAGATCGTCAGACAGGCCGCGCAGCAGCGTCATCGGAACATGAGTATGACCGTTGACCAGGCCGGGCATGAGAATCTTGCCGTGGCAGTCAAGCACTTCGGCGGCTTCGTATTGTTTGCAGATTTCTTCCTGGGGGCCAACAGCCACAATTGCGTCACCTGATACGGCAACGGCGCCATTCGGAAACTGGTTGAATTTTTCATCGACGGTCAGAACTGTTGCGTTCTTAAAAAGTTTATCAACTTTTTTCATCTTTTAACCTTTCCTGTTATCTGAGTTACCTGACAGGATATCAGCATATTTTACCAAAATCCACCACTTCACCCGAAAATTCCAGCCAGTTCATACTGCGGGTGAAATTTTTGTCAGGGCTTGTATTTATGCGGTATGCCAGAGTAGAATATGCCGTCGAAACAGAAATCAGGGTTGTGATGATGGACAATTCAGCAGGCATAATTCACCGGATTCTTACCGAAAAGCTTGACGATTCACAGATCAAGCAGTTGGTCGGCAGCGTCAAAATCGCTGAAAGTGGTGATTATGCCCGTGTTCTCACCGATATTCTCGAACAGGTCGCCGATCTTCTCAACGTCAGTGAAAGACTGCTTGATAACCTGCTGCAACTGCTTGTCGAGATAACTTCAGATATTGCCGGCGCTGAACGCGGCACACTTTTTCTCTTCGATGCCGACTCGGGCGAACTTTTTTCGCGCGTTTTTGTCGGAGAGAACATAGAAGAGATAAGGTTTCCTGCAGATAAGGGTATCGCCGGCGCGGTTTTCGAAACCGGTGAGCCGATTATTTCATCGAATGCCTACGCCAACCCTTTGTTCAACCCCGAAATAGACAAGCAGACAGGTTTTCAGACGAACAACCTGATCTGTGTACCGGTCAAAATTGCCAGAACCGGCCAGATCATCGGTGTTCTTGAATTGATGAACATCAGAGAGATGCCAATGTCTCCGCAGACCATGGCAATTCTCGAAAAGGTGACCGATAATTCAGCCCGGGTTCTTCATAACGCCCACCAGTTCGAGCAGACCAAGCAGGCGCGTGAGAATGAGTCGCATCTGCTCGAAATCACCTCGGTTATTTCTTCGGAACTGCAGTTAAAGCCCCTGCTCGAAAAGCTCATGGAAGCGGTGACCATGATTCTCAATTGCGAAAGAGCCACGATTTTTCTGCACGATACCAAGGGCAATGAACTCTGGTCGCAGGTTGCGCTCGGCATGCACGACCAGGAAATCCGTATTCCGGCAAATCGTGGCATAGCGGGCGAAGTTTTTACCACCGGTCAGACTGTCAATATTCCCGATGCCTATAAAGATCCGCGATTTAACCCCGAAGTCGACCGCAGAACCGGGTACCGCACCCGCAATATTCTCTGCATGACGCTGATAAACAAAGCCGGTACCATTATCGGGGTAACTCAGGTTCTCAACAAGAAGGGCGGGGCATTCAACCGCCTCGACGAGAAAAAGCTGCGAAGTTTCTCGGCCCAGGCCTCGATTGCTATCGAAAATGCCAAGCTTTTCAACGAAGTTCTCAACGCCAACAACTACAGCGAAAGCATTCTCAGAAGCCTCAGCAATGGCGTTATCAGCGTCAATAACATGCGTCGCATCGAGAAGGCCAATACTGTGGCTCTGCGCATTCTTGGCGCCGAAGATCACCAGGTCATCGGAAAATACGCCGATATCTTCTTTACCGGCGACAATCACTGGGTTGTTGACAGTCTGCGCCGCGTTATTGCCCGCAATGACTGTGATACTTTCTTTGACACAGAACTGACAACCATGCAGGGCCGCAAAGCCTCGATCAATATGGCGGTGGTACCCCTGAGAGACGTTTGTGATCAGCCGATGGGCGGCCTGATGATCATCGAAGATCTGTCGGTCGAGAAGCGCCTGAAAGGTACTCTGGCCCGCTACATGACCAAGGAAATTGCCGACCAGCTGATGGATGGCGACGCCCAGCTCGGCGGTCAGATCAAGGAACTCAGCATCCTGTTTTCTGATATCCGCAATTTTACGACCATTTCTGAGCGTCTTGGCCCGCAGGAAACTGTGGTAATGCTTAATGAATACTTCTCAACCATGGTCGATACTCTTTTTCACCATGGCGGTATTCTCGATAAATTTATCGGTGATGCTATGCTGGCCATTTTCGGGGCGCCGTTCAGCACCGGCGAAGATGCCGACCGGGCTGTGACGACGGCCATCGAGATGATGCGGGCGTTGAAGCAGTTCAATACAACCCGGATGCTGAAAAACCAGGAAACCATAGCAATCGGCATCGGTATTGCGACCGACAACGTTCTGGTCGGTAATATCGGTTCGATGAAGCGCATGGACTACACAGTCATCGGTGACGGGGTCAATCTGGCTTCACGGCTTGAGGGCGCAACCAAGTTCTATCATTCTGATATTCTGATCAGCGAGAAGACCTATGAACAGCTGAAATATCGCTATCAGGTGCGTGAAGTCGATCTGATAAGAGTTAAAGGCAAGCTGCAGCCGGTCAAAGTGCTGCAGATTCTCGATCATCACGATCGACAGTCGTTTCCGAGCATGGATGAGGTTATCGGCTATACCCATCGCGGCATCGAATTTTACCGACAACAGCGCTGGGAAGAAGCCATAGCTGACTTTGAATCAGCAATCAAATTGCACCGTCGCGATGAACTGGCGAGAATGTATGTCAGCCGCTGTCATCATTTCATGAAGAATCCGCCCGGTGAAACATGGGATGGCGTCTGGACCATGACCAGCAAGTCCTGATTTAATTGTAAACTGCCTCAGATTCTAATATCATATTATCCGTGTCTAATAATAACGAACAAAAGAATCTGATAGATGATCTGAAGGCCCCAATCAAGTCGTTCAGAATTTTTGCGCTTGAAGAAGTCATCAGAAGCGGTTCTTCGCCGGAGTTGCTGCAGGTTCTTGAAGAAATCAGCCGATTTGAAGATGATGCTGAATGTTCGATGCTTATCAGTCACGCGATCAGCGCTGTAAAAGGGCGCCTGGCAGGCGTCGGCTCCACACCGGCAGCCGTTCTGAGTGGTCAGTCAGAATTTACCGGCGCCTGGCAGAAGGCCGATGACAACGAAAAAATGCGCATTCTATCAGACCTGCCGACCAGGCTGCCAAAAGAACTGCGCGAGTTGGGCCCTGATCTGATCGTTAACGAAACCAGCCCGGTCATCGTCGCCAGAATTATCAGAGTTTTTTGCCGCAACTGGCCCGAAGACCGCTTTGATCGCATCTCAGCCTATCTTGATTCGCAGAGCCTTACCCTCAAGCTGGCGGCACTGCGAACCATCGTTCACATGAAGCCCGAACTTCTCGTTAATGATCTTCCGGCTCTGCTTTCATCTAAAGATCCGCAAATAAAGGCTCTGGCAATCAGAGGCCTGGTCAAAATCGACAAAGAAGAAGCATTGAATCATCTGCAGGCGCTGCTGCTCTCTGCTGACCTGTCTGATCGCCTCGCTGGCATTCAGAACTGCCCGTTTCTGCCATTCGACATGGTTAAACCGGTATTGCTCAAATATTTCGCCGCCGAAAATCACCCGGAGCTGTTGATAAGAGCCGGCTGGATTCTCGAAATGAACCCCGACGTTCAGGTTCCATTCAAACTTTTTGAAATTGCCGAACGCTCACCGGCCCGCAAAGCTGAGCTGGTGCGGGGCATTCTCAACGAAGCGGTTAAATTGCTCGAAAAATCGGGTATTCTTGGTAATCAGTTCGCTGCCTATACCCGCAAGCTGCAGACCTGGGTTTCGCGCCGCAATGCCTTGAGATTTGCCCGTCAGGCAGTTGCGCGTCTCGATGCCGAAAAAATAGACCCTGAACTCGATCAGACACTGCGAAACAGTTTAAAACAGCAGGTTGTCGTTGATGTTTTCAATGAAGCTCTTGAATGGCCGGTTTCCGAGACGGTCAAAGGCCGGCTGCGGGCATATATAAAAAGTGTGACTGCTGAAGGTGAGAAAGCATCGGGCTCTGTGATTACTGCAGTTGCCGCAGAACCAGAAAAGCCTGCGTCAGGCAAAGCCTCTGACAATGACGATAAGCTGGGCAAAATTTTTGTCGGCAGCGATGAGGCAGGTAAGCTTGCGGCTCTGACGACTCTCGATAAAGAGCAGGCGCCGCAGCTGCTTCCGGTTCTTCAAAAGCTTTTTTTCGGGCGTGAAACCTCGGCCGAAATCCGTGTCGCCGCTCTCCACAGTCTTGGCCGGCTGCGCCTGCGCGGGCTTGAAGACGTTGCGGTCAAGCTTATTGCCAACCCGAATATCGGTCTCGCAACCGCTGCCGTTGAATACCTTGGCGAAGTTGACCCTGATACGATTTTTCCATATCTCGGGCAATGCCTGAAAATTGCCGATGTGCGTATGAAATCGGCAGCCCTTGGTATTCTCAAAAACTTCGATTTCAACCAGGCTCTGTCGTCGCTCAACGCCATGCTGCGCTCTGCCGACCCGGAGCAACAGAAAATGGCGATTCAATGCATGGAACAGTTTGATTTCGCCCTGATCCGTGAGCAATTAACAGATTATCTCTGTCGTTGCGAAAGCGAAAGTCTGGCTGAGGCCGGTCTCTGTCATTTCGCTGCCAACCCTGGGCCAGACAATGTTTATAGTCTTTATAAAATTGAAAAGGCACATTCCGGGCGTATTGCCAGTCAGGCCCGTCAGTTGCGGGAAGCCTGTCGTTCAGGTTCTGCCGAAGAATCGCAGGCATCGCCTCATACCGCGGATCAGACTGCTGCAGAGGGTGACGAAAGTCTGCAGGAACGCTGGAAAGCCGAACAGGAAAAGAAAAAAAGTCGCAAGCCGGCTTATGCCTACCGTTCTCCTGCTGAAGAAGAGAAACTGACACCGCGTCAGACTGTTGAGGCGCTTGTAAATACTGCCAGGGAATTTGTGACCGCCCGCAGTTCATGGGTGGCACTTGCAATTCTGCTGTTGTTTGCCGGCGGTTTTTATGTTCTTTTTGTTCCTCGTGATTCTGAAGCCGGCCCAGGCACTGGCGGGGCCATTGTTGTCGATCAGCTGGTCAGAGAAGGGGTCGTAAAAATGGTGGTGAATGCCGCCGTGGAATTCGAAAGCACCCAGGGTGAAAAGTTTGTTCTGACCCCGGCGCGGGAAGGCTACAGGGTGCCATCGGTCGGCACAAAACTGCGGGTGTCGCTGGTTCCTTTCCGAAAAGGCCCGGATAACAGCTATCTTGCCAGAATCAGGGCCTTGCGTGAAATCGACAACTTCTCGCCTCCAGAAACAGGAGGCAACAGATGAGCAATGTTGAGCGGCCGGATGCGGCTGCCTGTCGTCAGGCTGAAGATCTTGCTCTTGTAAGAAAAATACGGGCGGGTGACAGTTCTGCCATGGGCAGGCTGATCGACCGCTACCTGTCGCAGCTTATGGCGTTTTTCAGATATCTCAGGGTGCCAGAGGCCAGCCTTGAAGATATGGTTCAGGCAACCTTTGAGCGGTTGCTGCTCAAACTTGATTCTTTTGAAGAAGACCGTAAATTTTCGGCCTGGCTGATGACAGTGGGTAGAAATCTTTATTTTGATGAATGCCGACGCGAGAACCGCCGGCGTGAATTTCAGCCTGAAAGCAGTCACGAACATGTAGCGACACCTGAAGAAGAAGTTATTGTCAGGCATTCAGCCGGTGAACTTCTGGTAGCTCTTGCCCCCGCGGAGCGCTTTCTGGTTGAAATGCGGGTTTTTCAGGCGATGCCCTTTGCCGAAATTGCTGAACTGACTGGCGAAGTCGAGGCAACTCTACGCTCGCGGTTTTTTCGGATCATGGGCAAGCTGCGACTCGAAGTCGAAAAAAACAGCTCCCGCGCGTAATGGCACAGGAGCTGTTTTTTGTCTTAAAAAATATGGTTAACTACTCACTGTCGACAGCTGGTATCGTTTCGGTTTCAGAAGAGATACCGGGCTGATACATCTCTGTTTTTTCACCGGCATTGAGAATTGTTTCGGCATGGTTGTCGCCAGAAACTCTGACTCGACCCGAGATTACCTCAACGAGAGTGTGTCGCTGATCGGTGGCAACCTTGAATACAGTGCCGAGAACAGTTATCTGACCATGTGGTGTCGTTGCGACAAATTCGCCTTTACCCGATACTACCTCGGCTTTCAGTTGCCCTTGCAGCAGGTGAAAGCCGCGCGGGCAGACGTTCAGTCTTGCGGGGCCCGTTACACGCAGAGTCGAGCCGTCAGGAACATTGATAACCGCGCTGTCACCATTGAATAGTGATACCGGGTTGTCGAGCGAGACCTGCGTCGGCGCGCCTGAGTTGAGGGCAATCGTAAAAGAAGTTGGGGTGGCACTGATAGCCGGTTGTTGAGTAGATACTGGTACACGTTCAACCGGAGAGTGATTCTGATAGATGAGAACAATACCGAGAACCGCCATGCAGAAAACCGAAGCAAACTTTAAAAACCAGTTTTTGCTTGCAAGAGGTGGTCTGGCCGGCTCTGCGGCAGTGTTTCGCCGCTGCTGCAGAGCCGGTTCAAGACGTTGCATGATTCTGATTTTAAGCTCGGGGTATGACTCGCCGGCAAAGGCCGAGCCCTGCTGACGCAGATGCCCGATAGTATTCAGCATTTGCGCGCATTCGGGGCATGTTGCCAGATGCTGCTGCAACGAAGGGTCACGCAGCAGTTCTGCTTCGCTGCCACTGATGACTTCGCGGCATTTCTGGCATAATGTATTGTCTTGCGGGCTGGTCATAGTCTACCTTCCTTGCGGATGGGCGTGATTACTTGTTGAAAACTGAAGAAAAAGAGTCTTTGATACTGTTGAAGCTGTTTTCGAGACCGCTGACGGTGCTCTTGACCGATTCAATAGTACCTTTGGCCAGGTCTGCGTATTTTTTGGCGGTAGCGGCAAGGCCGTCAACATCGGCCTTGGCGGCCTTCAGTTGAGCCTGAGCTTCTTTTGAAGTCGGGTCTTTGAGAACTGCCTTCAGGCTGTCGCGCAGTTTTTTGATCTTTTCTTCGGTGGCTTTGCGTTCGGCATCTGAAACCTTGAGCTGTTTGAGATTGTTCGAGAGACTGTCGACAGCGGCACTGATCTGATTAACGTTGGTAGTTACCGATTTCGTGACCGCTTCGCGTTCAGCCGGAGTCATAAGAGCGTTGACCGCAGCAGAAGCGGTAGCATTGGCAGCCACATTGGCTGATGCCGTGGCATTACCTTCGGGGCGGATGGTGATAACTGCATCTTCATCGTCAGGCGAGGCTACGACTTCATTAGTTGCTGCATTCTGGTCAATTTTGTTGCCGACGGCATCGTTGCCGCCTTCTTTCATCTGCTTGCCAAAGTCAGAAATGGCGTTGCCGGCATCCTGAACTTTGTTAACAACATTCTGCACCTTGTCAAAACCATCTTTTACCTTGTCGGCGATTGGTTTTACCTTGTCATATATTTCTTTGCCCTTGTCTATGATCGGGGTGACAAATTCTTTGGCCTTGCCGATAAAGTCTTTGGCCATGCCGACACCCTTCTCGATGAAACTGCCCAGACCAGAGCTGATGTTGCCGATAACATTCTTCAGACCGCTGAAAATTGCACCAAAATCGACGCTGCAGCCTGAAAGCGTTACGGAAACCATGAGCAACAGAGAAATGAACAGCGAATTTCGCAAAACTGACATGAACATAAATTGACCTCCTGAGCAGACAGTTGAATCTACCTGACTTACGAAGTGAAAGTTTTATTTGTTGCAGAATTTTTAAAAAAAAATCAGGGCGCCTCAGGACTGCGGATCTGAGTGTGCCAGTTGGGGTTCACGCGTGTCTGGTTCCAGGCCGCATGAAAAAATTCCGGGTACACCACGTCGAAGAAGTCGGCGAGAATGACGTCTTTCTGAAGTTCGCCGAGTTTCGTACCGGCGGTTCTGCCCTTCATGTCACTGGCGTGAACCGCATCGATCAGCTGCAGTGTCACGAGAAAATAAAACTGGTTTTTACCGTATGGCTGCAGCATGATGGGTTTGATTTCAAAAAAGTTGATCCGCTCGGTCAAAATCCTGGTGTTCACCTTGCCGCCGAAAGATTCAGTTCTGACAAGACGCATAAAGGGATTATCAGGATTTTTGCTTTCTTCGACCCGATAGGTAACTTCAGAGACATTGCGGAAGTTGACGCCGCTGCCCTGACTGGCGAAAATATCATTGAGCCGCTGATGAACCGGAAACGTGTTGAACCGGTATGAATTCTGCGGCGGGGTGCCGCTTACCTGCATTACATCGGAAAAGTTATAGATTGAATTGTATGGCAACGGAAAACAGGCCATCTTCAGATCAGCATAGACCTGTTTGATCACCCGTCTCGCTTCAAGGGTCGTGTCGATGCGCAGCATTCCCTTCAGCGAGGTTTTCGTGCTCGAACGCAGCACGAGAAAAATCGGCCCCATCAATAATGCCGTGCAGATAAGCACAATCATGACTTCGACAAGAGTGAAAGCCTGGCGCCGTTGATTTAATTTCATTTTGGGCGCTCCATTACCAGAGATTCAAGGGAAACGGCCTTCCGGCTCATCCAGACTTCGACGCGACTCTGCCCCTTCGCGGCCACCGTTACCTTTATAAGCATGCCTTTCAGTTTGCCTGCAGTCACCGGGGTCAGCTCGATCAGTCGCTGAAAGAGCCTGGCTTCAGCCGGATACTGCATGTCTGACATCAGGTCGAACTCGATATCCTTCATGACGCCGACCGGGTACCAGGCAGGTGGCGAAATATTGCCGTCGGCAATCATTTTAAGATAGTCATAGCCAAAGCCACGAAAAACTTCGATTGGTTCACGGGCGAGCGAGAACGCGAGAAATTCGTAATAAGCGTCCATGGAGCCCTGATTTGATGCCCGGTTCATCCAGAACATGGAGAGGATGGCCACTGACAGAAATGCCATGGCAATGATTATTTCGAGCAGTGAAAAGCCCCGTTTTTTCATTCGTCCTGTTCGACCATCCGTTCAAAGGTTACCCAGCGGGCAATATTAACCTGATAGAGGTCGTTGTTGCGCTTAAAAGCCGGGTCATAAACAATCTTGTGGTCGACCCCTTCGGCCCATTTCGCAAGATTCAGATTATCTGCAGCCACGCAGCCAAGCAGATCGAGCTTTTTACCGGCGATTACCTGGCCATTGCGGTCGTTGCGGCCAAGGCTGACCAGAGCTGCTTCAACTCTACTTTCTGTGTTTACCTGAAGAGCCTGGCCGCGGGTCAGCAGAACGCATATGGAGTCTGTGCCGGCTTTACGCTTGAGCCCGCCCTGTAAAGTTATGCCGGGGGCAACGATAACGCCGCAGCCCTCATATTCCAGGTCGCCGGTTTCGCCGAGAGTAATGGCCTCAGAGAGTTCTACCACGCCGCGCAGGTTGAGTTTTTTCTGGTCGGGCCGGTAGATATCGAATTCTTCAAGCTGTTTGCGGGTGACCAGGCGTCGGGCCCAGAGGTTTATATGGGCAAATGGAACGGAAGACAGGGTCGGGTCGTCAACTGATCCGGCATTTCTGAAGTGAAACATGCCGGGGTGGGCCAGTGTGGTGTTGCTGCCTTTGAGATAGCGGTTTTCTGCGTCAATGCGGCAGAGTACATCGGAGTTGGTGTTGGCAATGTTGTTGTTCAGATATACCAGGTCAATCGAATTGCCGGTAATTGCATTGGGCGAACCACCGGTAACCGCAGCGATATGATCGGCATTGAAACATGGGATCAGGCGGTTTTTGAACTGGTTTATGAGTGCCGGGTCGGTGATTTCGATCGTTTCTGACTCTGATTTGCCGCTTTTTTTGGCCTTAACCCAGATTTTGCAGCTGCTCATGTCGACATAAAAATAACCGTGGTGAAAATAACGCTGTCTGATGTCACCTTCGAGAATGTCGGTCAGAGAATCTTCAGGCAGAAACCTGATACCCTGAAAAAGTTCTTCCGATTCTTTTTTGTTCTTGTATTTCAGTTCAGCCGCATGCGTCAATAATCTCGTGTCTTTCAGATCGCCCTTTGGCGCCAGGGCTTCGTCAGTGATCGGCAGTCGCTGATATTCAAAATATGCCTTATGCCCGTTCATCGAAAAACCTTTCAGACTGGCACCCTTGTCGTTGACAATTTTTTGCGCCTGGGCTTTGACCTGATTAAAAAACTGGGGCAGCAGCTTGAAGACGGTCTGGTCGTCGACTTCGATCATTTTTTCCTTTTTGCGTGGCTCGGGTATGAAATCGGTGTTGGCTGAACCGATGTTGAGATAAACACTGTTGTTGCGCCTGTTTCCGAGATAGATTTTGCCGAACTGCGACGGCGAAAGGCCCGTCTGGTCGACAGAGAGTTTCTGCTTCACGGGATTCAGGCTTAATCCGCCGCTGGTTTCGAATTCTTCCTGGCCGTTGCGAACGAAAAGAGCGTAGTCGAGAATGAAACCGTTGGCATATGCATTGCGCTGAGTTGAGTTGTCACGACGCGAGACAATGGTTACGACCTTGTAATCATGGTGTCTGGTTATCGTGCAGGCGCCCTGCAGCTGCTTTTTGAACTCTGGTTTCGGTTCTACGGTTACCCGTAGTTCAATCGTGCCAACCCCTTCGTTTTCGTAGTAACGGGCGCCGGTTGAATCGGTATTGCGAAAATCGACGATTCTGGCAGTCGCTTCAATTTTCAGACGTGAGCCAATCGGCATGGCGGCGGCCTGAGCCAGAGTCAGGGCAACGGGAATCGTTGTGCCTTTGCTGTTTTTGTTGTCCAGGCTGGTGGTAGATGCGTCTATCTCAGTTGAACGGCTGACTAACTTGTTGAAGAGGGCGCCGGACGGATTTTCGGTTTCGTTGTGAACATACATGAAAGCTTCTTCCATGGCCGAGGCAGCGAGCTGTCTTGCCAGTTCCGAAGTCTGGAACCGGAATGCGGTCGACTGGGCCTGACGTGTCATGTAATGAAACTGCATCGCCAGCAGCCCGACGATGATCATGACAAAGATTGCCGAAAACATGGCAACCCCGGCACGTCTGCTTTGTCCTGTCACTCCTGGCATTATCTCCTCCGGTTTCTTTATTCAGTTTACACGCATGGAGGGTGCAAAGGCAAGAATTGCCGCCTCGACAATAAAACAGTCGCAAAACTTTCCTCAGTTTTCTGGAATTTACCACATGACCATGGTAAATTAACTGCAATAACTCTCAAGCTGGAGCTTTTATGACAGAGGAAAAAAAGTATCGACTGGTAACCCGCAGCGATTTCGACGGCCTTGTCTGCGCTGTGCTGCTTAAAGATCTCGGCCTGATCGACGATATCAAATTCGTTCACCCGAAAGACATGCAGGATGGCAAAATTGAGATCACTGATCGTGATATAACCACAAATCTGCCCTATGTTAACGGGGCATATCTGGTTTTTGATCATCATCTGAGCGAAACGATACGCAATGATGGCCAGCGCGAAAATCACATCATCGAAGCGACTGCCAAGTCTGCTGCGCGAGTCGTCTATAACTATTATGGTGGCAGGGAACGATTTCCGCATATTTCTGAAGAAATGATGGAAGCGGTTGACAAGGCTGATGCTGCTCAGTTCAGCGTCGATGAAATTCTGCACCCGCAGGGCTGGGTACTGCTCAACTACCTCATGGATCCACGCACCGGCCTTGGTCGCTTCAGAAATTTCCGTATTTCGAACTATCAGTTGATGATGGATCTGATCGACTGCTGCAAAGATCTTACCATCGACGAAATCATGGAACTGCCTGACGTAAAAGCGCGCGTCGATCTCTATTTCGAACAGGAAGAAAAATTTCGTGAGCAGCTGCGGCGCTGCTCAAAGATTTATCACAACCTGATCGTTCTCGACCTGCGCGACGAAGAGGTGATTCACGCCGGCAACCGCTTTATGATCTATGCGCTAAACCCCGAATGTAACATTTCTATTCACATTCTCTGGGGCTTTCAGAAACAGAATACCGTTTATGCGGTCGGCAAGTCGATTGTCAACCGTTCTTCAAAAACCAATGTCGGTGAACTGATGTTAAAATATGGCGGTGGTGGCCATCATGCCGCCGGCACCTGTCAGATAGACCACGACAAAGCTCCGACCGTGCTTAAAGAACTGATCGAAAAAATTACCCGCGACGGCTGAAAATAGTTGCTCAAATACACAAGGCCAGACAGAGAAAATTTCTGTCTGGCTTTTATTTTACCGGCTTCCAGGCAGAGATGCGTTTTTTTGTATTGGTAACCTGATCTTTGCTGAGCTTGAGCTCAAGCTCACGGCGCAGGCGCTGGGCGTCTTTGTCATTCTGCTTTTCGGCCAGCGAATACCAGAAGTAGGCTTCAACAAAACTGCGTTCGACACCTTCACCATTTTCATACATGGTGCCGAGGCTGAACTGGGCGTTGGCATGGTTCTGGTCAGCGGCCAGGCGATATAGTTCAGCTGCTTTTTTTTGATCTTTAGGCACATGCATGCCACAGTAGTACATAAAAGCCATGTTGACCTGAGCTTCGGGGTCACCTTTTTCGGCGGCAGGAGCAAAAATCGAAGCCGCTTTGGCGAAGTCGCCGCTCTGATAAGCTTTGCCAGCTTCTTCCAGAGATGCTTTGCGGCTGCAACAACCGGTGAAAAACAGCACCGGCAGGGCGAGCAACATTAAAGCAAAACAGCGGTATAGCGATTTCATTTATGGTTCCTTAGTCAATTGTTACTTCGAATTTAAATGTTTTTGCCCGGTTTGTAAAGTTGCTTAACCGTCAAAACTTCTCCCCGGCTGGTGGATAATCAATCCTGAATAGGTTAAGATATCTGGCAGATCGAGAGGTCACAGATGAACCAACGACTGAAGATGGCATTACCTCTGGTATTTGCATTCTTCCTGACGCTTCTGCCATTTGGGCTGCTTGAATATAATCAGCATCAGCGCGCTCTGATTCAGCATGAGCGTGAAATTTTGCAATGGGAGCACCGTGCCGGCAATTATCTGCAACTTTTCAAATCTCTCTGGTCAATCGAGCAGCAGATTTGCCACCGGCAGTTCCTTTTTAAGAAAGCCAGACAGAAAGCCGGTTTTACGAAGGATTTTTCAGGCGCCAGGTTCATGGCTGACATGCAGACGGTCTTTTCTCCGAAAATGCAGCCGCGGCTGAACTATGCAGGCATATTCAGGCCTGAGTCCGGCCTGCGGATGTTTTCCGGTCCCGGGTTTACCGTGCAGAAACAGAGGTTTTTCAAGCGTATTCTTGAAGGTCTTGTTTATGAAGAGCTTGGCCGACCGGTGGAGGCAGCAACCCTCGACAGTCTTGTGCGTGGAGCATTTGGCGATGTTCTCGATTTTCAGGTGCTGGCGTCTCACCGCAAGGGCAGAGTGGCAAGAGTAATGTTTGAAAACGAACTGCAACTGGTATTCTGGGATATCTGCAGCGGCAGTGACGGTTCTTTGCTGGCTTACCTGCAGTTGTTTCCTGCAGGGGATGTAGACCGGTTGCCGTTGATGCGTCGGGTTGCCGATTCTCTCAGCGAAAAAAACGTTTCGATCTGTTCGGTGCTTATGCCACTTGAGTTTGTCGACCCGTCTATTCGACCGGCTTTTGATGCAACGGTGCCGGTAGAGCAGAAACAGCGAATTCTTGCTCTTTATGAAAAGATAGCTGGTAAGCCCCTCGAAAGGGATCGACTGGTGCCGGCCGGAAAATTTGTGGACTATCAGGGCGTCAGGATTATGCGCGATTTTATCGATTACGCCGTTCCCTATGAAATCTGGGTTCTCAGTCGCGATAATCCTGAAATGAAACTGCAGGAGCCGATAGTCAGCTTTCTTCTGCGCCTGTTCTTTTTTTCGAGCTGGATTCTGGTTTTCTGCAAGGTTCTGATCAGCGGCAGACCTGTGGGAATAAGCCTGAAGCACTGGTTGACCCTGACTTTTGTTGTGGTGGGGATTTTGCCATTGCTCGTATTCTTTGTCGCCGGCATTTTTCATATTGATGCTGCCGCCTTCCGTCGTGAGCAGGAAGCGGTAAAAGACGCTCTGCAACAACTCGAAGAGGCTGACGCCTCGGGTGAAGTGATTATGGCTGAGTTTCGCGATGCCTGTCGTCGCTGGACGGTGAAAAGTGACTGGATGCAGGAAATCTCATCCTGGGATCCGGATTTATGGCAGAAAGCAGCTAATCGCATGATTGGCCATTTTTCTGAAGCCGGACTCAAGAATGGGGCTATATATATTTACCCGCCCGATAAGTCTGGTCTTGGCAATCAGTGTTATCTTCTGCCCGGTTCTCTCGACAAAAAGGCCGAAGAAGAGCAGGCGTGCGGGTTTTATTCAACCTGGGTTAAAAAGGCCTATCACAAGATTGCCCCGGAGCTGATGATCGGGCCTGAGCCCGAAATGAGTATTTTTCATGGTCGCACCGGGCAGGAAATTCTGAGAATCTTTCTCAGTAACCGCAGCGACGTTGAATTTGTCGATCTTGGCGAAGAAAAGCAGCTCATCTATCAGAATTACGTTCTTGTCGGCGGCAAGCCGATGAACTGGTATTTTTTCCGTTTCGACATTACCGAGATTTTTGAAAACTATCTGCGTGAAACCATCACCAGCATGCAGAAAATCTATAACGAGAACTTCTACGCGATAACTGTGGTTGAGCGGGCTGAGACAAAGATGCTGTTTCCGCCGCCCCACAGTCGGGAAGCCGGGATTATCAATGATTCTGCCGGCCGGTTGATAGATCTTGCTACTGTTACCCGCAGCCAGTTGATCGAACAGTCTGATGACAAACTGGTGATTGCTTACCCCTGCGTTAAGTCTGGCTTTTCGGTTGTGGTAAACGTGGTCTTTTTCAGAGCTTTTCGTGAGATGGCCTATCGTCAGGAACTGTTACTGTCTGTCATCGTTCTGTTGATGGCATTACCGGTGTTTCTCATTTCTCGACTGACCGCCGATTATCTGGTAAGTCCGCTGCTCGGCGTCGAAAATGGTCTGAAGCGCATTGCTGAAGAAGATTATTCGACAAAGCTGCATCTGAACCGGGAAGATGAACTCGGGCAGATGACCATGGCTTTCGACCAGATGGTAGAAGGTTTGAAGGAAAGGCGAAACCTTGGCCGCTTTGTCTCGGCAGCTCTTGATCATCAGGTTTCACATGCTGTAGAAATTGGTGAAGAAGGGTTGGCCAAACGCGAAGGAGCGGTTCTCTGCTCTGATATCAGGTCTTTTACATCGATAGGTGAAAAATATGGGGCTCGCGAGGTCGTCGAAATGCTTAACGAGCACCTGGCCGCAATGTCTGAATGTATCAGGGAAAATGGCGGGCTGGTCGAGCAATTTATCGGGGATGCAGTTCTCGCTGTTTTTCACGGAAAATCGCTCCCGGATGCGTGTGAAAAAGCTGTCAAGGCTGGTGTCGCCATGATGAAGCGCCATCAGGAAAACTGTCTGAGCCGCCGTCAACGGGGTAAGTTTATTTATGACATAGGGGTTGGGATAGAAGGTGGCGAACTTTTGTCTGGAACTGTTACAGCAGTGCAGCGCAGTGATTATACCGTTGTCGGAACGGCCAGAAACGCGGCTGAAGAACTTGAGTCAATGTCGAGACACGGTCGTTATACCAGAATTATGGTGTCGCCACTGGTCTATGAATCGGTTGACAACTTCAGGTTTGTCGAGCACGAAAATCAGGAAGCATACGAGCTTGCGAGTCTGGAGGAGACAGAATGAGACTTCCGGCTGCACTTTTCTACGCTCTGTTGTTCGTCGCAGTTCTTTTCTGCCTGTTTAAAATTGAAAGGAATCTGGCAGGCTCTGTCGATTACGAGCAGAAGCGGCTTCAGGACGCATATCTGATGACCGAAAAAATGCGTGGCGAAGCAAATCTTGATTATCAGGTGCAGGCGACTTTCAACGTCTTTCGTGAGAGGCTGGTCGATGACCTGCCTCTGTTGCTGGAAATGAGAGAAGAACCGGCTTTTCTCAAACTGCTTCCGTCTCATACATTGTCTCTCGCTGTAACAGATGCCTCCGGTAGCATGAAAAACTTTGTCAATCTTGCGGGAAAAATGAATGAAGAGTTTGCCAGACAATTCATCAGAATTGATCAGCAGGTTTCGGTCGAGCAGAAGGAAGTTTTTCTTGAACCCGAGTATAAAGCGCAGATAGAGGCAGCAGACCGTCTGCTGGCCGAATTTCTCGGCATCAATACCGATCGCACGGCATATCTGCATCTGCGCGCATCGCGCATGAGTCTGTTTGATGCACGTGGGCATCTGCTTGGTCTTTACTGGGACAGTCAGCTTCTGCCGGATGGTGGAAAAGCTTATTTTTTCAGTCGCTTTGACTTATCAAACCTTTCAGATCTTTACCCGGCAAGGATGTATCTTAAATCAAACTCTCAAACCAAGGCTTGCTATGCTTTTTACGATCTTCAACACGGCCTGTTTGTCGGCAATCAGGCTTTTGCTTCCCTGACAGGCAAAACAATTGCAGGAATCAGGGATGTGTGCGAAGAAATTGGCCGGGGTGATGACGGCAATGTTGCCATTATTCCGGCAGGTGACCTGCTGGGTGTTGCCGGACGCAGAATGATGAACCCGGGCATGGTGCCTGTGGTTCTGCTTGGTGTTGAACATGCCAGACCTGCTTCAACAGGGGTTGCTGCAAATCTGATATTCTTTTCTGCAGTTTGCCTGACCATGTTTTTCTTCGTACAGTCGATCTGTTTCGCCCGTGGTTTCAGAATGACAGTTGGTCGGGCACTTTTGCTTGCCAGTCTGGCAGCCATAAGCATGCCATTCATGATGGGCAACTCAATTTTCAGGTTGATTTTGAACGAGGAGTCAGAAAGTGGTCGTCTCAAACTCGAAAGAAATCTGCATGGCCAGGTCAGGGGTATAGATGTTGGTGCCAGACTTTTTCATGCCAATATTCTGCAGAATTTTAAGCGTCTGATCAAAAAAACGAAAACTCTTCTTCAGCTTCGCGAAGAAGAGCGCCAGGACGCAGCACTCAAAGAAGTTGCCACAACCGACGGGTCGACCTCAGAGACTCTCAATATTGCTGCCGGAGACATGATTCAAAATATGGCGGTCGAAATCTTTGCCCCATTCATGGAAACTATCGAGCTGGTTGAAGATATGCATCGCAAGGCCAACGCCATAATTATTATGGGCCCTGATAACTTCACCCGCTACTTTGATCGTTTCAAAAGCTATACATTTCTTACCCGCAGTCTGCCGGAAACCGACCCTATTTTTCTGATTCTCAACCTTTACCGCCGCACTGTCGAAAAATTTTTCAGGCCTGATCAGCTGGCTAAAGGCCTGGCCCTCAAGCCGAAGCCAGGGCGGGCCGGCGAAATTGAACTGTTCAAGTTCGAAGAAATCAAAAAGCATGTTTCTGCTTCGGTTGGTAACGAAAAGGTTTATTCGATGCTGACCAATTTTGAGGGACTGAACAGTTTCAGGACCTCGATAGGTCTGGTTAATTTCGCTATTTTTCCGGTATGGGTAAATAACGTCATAAGTTATTTCTGTGGTGTATCATGGGATGAATTCGTCATCAGTCGCATTTACCTCGGCAGGGTTTTTGCGAGCTACAGGCGCAGCTTGATTGATTCCAGAAAAAACATCAATTCTGTTTTTGACCTGTTCGACCCGGCAAATTATGTGATTGAGCCACCATTGAAGCTGCAGGCGTATGGTAACGTCAGGGGCGACATGCTGTTTTCCGGAGAAAAAGGCTCTGCGAGGCTGGGTATGCTGCTGAAAACCGGTCAGAGAACCCGTAGAATGATCAAACTGCAGACCCATGAAAGTGGCGAAGACCTTTATTATGTCCTGCCCGGGCGTTTTTTCAATCTTTATATCCTTGGCGGGCTGCAGTCGACAGCGCATTTAAGGCAGACCGAAGACTGGCGGGCACTGATTCTGCTGTTGGGAACGCTCCTGTTTATTGTCTGTGCCTCTCTCGCTGCAGTAAACATCAGCAGATCGGTCAGCAGTCCACTCGATCACCTTCTCTGGGGCATCAGCCGCATTGAGAGAAGCGACTTCAGCGTCAGACTTCGCGCCAGCCGCGAAGACGAATTCGGGTCAATTTCACGTGCTTTCAATGTTATGGCCCGCCGTCTGCGCGAACGTGACACGCTGGGCAAGTTCGTCTCGCCGGCAGTGCGCCGACTCGCACGTAACCCGGAGCTTTTTCAGCAGGCTCGTGCCGGCAATGAAATCGAGGCGACCATTCTGTTTGCGGCTCTTGAAGGCTTTGACCAGTTTGCGGCTTCGGCTCCGGTTCAGCAGGTGCAGTCGCTGCTTGAATCTGTTCTCGAGCAGTTCTATCAGCAGGCTGGCCTCTCCGGCGGCGAAGTCGATAAATTGATTGGCGGCAAGCTGCTGATCATTTTCCCGCACCAGAGTGGGGGAGCTCAGGGAGCCGCATTAAATGCCGCAGCTTTTGTCGAGGCCATTCTCAGATCGTTTCGTGATAATCAGCTGATTCGGCCGGTCTTTGGTCTGAACTCGGGCCGCGTCATTTCAGGAATTATCGGGACCCCTTCTGTCAGAATGGACAACACAGTCATTGGTGACCCGGTCAATGTGGCGGCCCGCCTCTGTTCTCTGGCAAGGTCGGCAGATCGGCCGTTGATGGTCTCTGAAACTGTTGCCGTATCTCTAAAAAATATCTACCCGATTGACAAGGTAGATATCAGAAGCATCAGAGGCAAGTCACAGGAAGTCGAAGTATATGCGGTTAAAGTCAGGGTTGTGGGCTGAAGATTACTTCTGCCAGCAATGCATGGTGGTCAGAGAACCTCTTTTTCCACTCGACCCGGCTGCCGACAATTTTGATTCCGGAAGGCCGGGCTGTGTCGGCGGCGAGAACATAATCCAGTTTTCGTTGAATCCTGCGGCCAGCAGTCGGCAGGTTGCAGTCATCACGCAGAATATTTTCAGGTAGATAGGATTCAAGCTCATCAGGCTCAAGATTCATGTCGCCGCCGGCGATGACCAGACCCGGGGCAGCCTGCATGCGTTTAAGCAGATGCTGAAACTGAACGGGATTCGGCCGAAAAGATGCTTCACCAGATGCAGAATAAAGATGTGTCGTTGCCAGCCAGACCTGGCGGTTGTTTAATTTGATTTCGGCCCAGAGAATGCCCTTGCGCGCGATCAGTTCTTCAGGGTTGTGATGCAGCGTCAGCGGAAAGTTCTCAGCCGTCACTCTGACCGGAGCGATGCGCGAAAAAATCATCAGGCCACCGAGGTTGAACAGCGGGTTGGGCATTATGACCGCGTGGTAATCAGAAAACCGCCTCAGGAGCAGCTGCAGACTTTTGTTATCCCATACTTCCTGGAGGAAGATTATATCGGGCGAGACCGAACGGGCCAGTTTTTCGAATTCTGCGATTCTTTCGGCCTGGTCATTGTAAAAAGGCCAGGGGAAAAGCAGGGTGTTGGTGGTCAGGATGCGCAGACGGTCTGGCTGCAATTGCGCTGAAGCCTGGCCTGAGGCTGCAATAATAACTGTTTCTGGCTTGCCGGCCGTGTGCAGAAGGTTTATCAGGTGAGTGAACCCGGTCAACTCCTCAATGAGCCGGTCAGAGTGGTTTGCCCGGCTCTGATGACAAAGTCTCTGAAATATTCAAGAAGCAGAGGTCTTTCCGGCTTGGCTGGATAGGCTTCTTGTGCGCCTGATGCCATCTGGCAGACAAGCATCATTCCGAGAAAAAAATTAACCAGCCATTTTTTTCGAAAAAAAACTTTCATTTCTTTAAGTTAGTGTTATGTGGATAAAAATGCAAGAAAAACGAAGAAAACCGGTAAAATATCGGATTCATTGTCTGAAAACACTGTTAAAAATGCCCGATGCCGAAGTCGATTAATAAATTAGAGACTAAGACGAATGGGAAACGCCACCTTCCGGCCTGAAAAATAAGGAGTCCGAAAATGAACAGCAGAAAAAATGATAAGGGCAACAAACTCTTTGACGTTCTCACGGTGTTCGCATTCGAGCCTCTGATTAAATCGGTACACTGGCCGGCTTTGACCTCGGTAGCGGTAAATGAGCGTTAAATTACAGGGGGCAATATGAGTATAAGCAAAATTCAGACAAATTCTGTTCAGAGCTATGAAAACAGCCGGCCGGCTGAAAATTCTTCCGGCAAAGCATTTGCCAGTGTGATTGGGCAGGAGGTCGACAAGCAGTTGGCCTGCCGGCCATGTATCAGAGTGACTCAGCCGGTTCCGGTTGAAGAAACAGCGCCGATGACGGTAGATAATTCAGCTGCCGCAACCACTGCCGAAGTTGCTGCAGAAACTGCAGATGCTGCTGTTGCTGAAACTGCCGCTGAAACTGCTGCTGAAACCGGGGCCGGTGAAAGGGCTGCGGCTGTCGATCAGGCCGTCAGTGGTCGTTCAGCCATGTATCGTTTTACGATGTATGTCAGAATCAGTGGCGATATGGGCGGCCTGCAGCAGAGTCTCGTCGATGAGTTCAGGCAGGCGACCCGCAGTTTTGTCAGTGCTTTGCGTTCAGATGGCGATTACGGGCTGGATTCACTTGATCAGTATCTCGGAAAAGCCGAAGAGGCTTCGAGTGGCGGGCTTGCTTCGTCGAAGTCGTTCATTGACAACATTCTTGCGGCAGCTGATAACGGTTTGAAGGCTGTTACTGCTTCAATTGCCAGTTCTGCCTGGATGTCAGGGCTTAATCTCACCGGCTCAGCAATGAATTCTTCCGGTATGAATTCAGGCTCGCCAATGGACCTTGCAAAGCTGCAGCTGCAGGAAGCATTACTGAAAACCAATCAGATGATTTCTTCAAGTTCATCGGCTGCTCCTATGGTTGACTATGGTTCAGGTTTTTCACTGTCGATGCTCAAGAATCGCAATGACCTTAAAAAGGTTGATTCTTCAGGCAATTCGTCAGGAGATATAAGTAAAGCGGTTGAAGTGCCAGCACAGCTGGCTTCTTCAGATCAGGGAGTGGCGCTGAATATGCGCAACTCAGTTCTGGACAAGTTTCTTGAACTCATCGACAGTCTTTCATCATCTATAGGTGGTGGGGCAACGGTCGTCAGAGCCGGGTTCTCGTTCGCTGTCGGAAATGGATTCCAGGGAAATCACATGGAAGTTGACAATTCCCGCAGCCAGAGCCAGTCAGACGGAGACGATACTGAGACTGTCAGTGAACCGGAAACCGTGACAGCATAAACATCGCAGACACATCGAAAGGGAATTCAGGGAAGATTGCAAACCTTATTGGACTGCCTTTTTTAAAGGGCAGTTCTCTGTTGTACATTTAATCTTTACATTTCTCTTCGTTCTCTGGTTGCTGGCTGGCGTCTGCGGCCTTATAATAATCAAAAACGGAGATGGATATGTCACAGAATTATGACAGCTTCAGAGAGTTGTATGAGCAGCATTGGGCACTTAACAGCGGCGATAGCCCCGAAAAGGAAACTTCTGCCTTCTGGGATGAAAAAGCCACAGACTTTGCTGCCAAAGCACATTCGTCTGAAGCCAGGGCTGAGGCCGAAGCCTTTCTGAATCGCTTTGCCTGGAGTCAGAATGAAACGGTTCTGGATGTGGCGGCCGGCCCCGGCACTTTTTCAATTCCTCTTTCGCGTCTGGTAAAACGAATTACCGCGACCGACTTTTCAACCGGTATGCTCGATCAGTTGCTTAGATTTGCCGTTGCCGAAAGCATTCACAACCTCGATCTGATCAGAGGCCGCTGGCTCGAAATCGATGCTCCTGGAGTATTCGACACAGTGCTTTGTCTTAACAGTCTCGGAGTAATCTCTACCGATGCCAACCATCAGCCCAAACTGGCAGAAGCGTTGAAAAAACTTCGTGACGCCTGCAGCAGACGCCTTATCGTTCTGATACCGCATGCAGATTCGCCGCTCGACGAAACGATGCGGCAGATTCTTGGCCTCGAAGAAGTCTGCAGTGAACGCCGACGTATTGCTATTCTCTATTTTGCCATGGTTGACTGTGGCATGCTGCCGAATCTTGAGATTATCAGCCGCCCCTTTCGCTGGAAATTTGCCAGTCGCGAGGAAGCATGCGAAACATTACTGCGCAAGGCCGGAGTGGCAACGGCATGCTGTTGTATGCCCAGATTCGCCGATTATCTTGCTACCCGGCTGATAAAAGACTCTGATGGTCGATATAACCTGGTTTATAACGTTTCGCAGGCGCTCTTCACCTGGAACCGCCAGATCTGAAGACTATTTGTGCAGAACCCTGAAAACGCCGTCCCAGTCTGGGCCGGGCGGGCGGTCATGCAGTTCGCGACAGCGGGTAAGATACATTTCGGCAGCGGCATCTTCTGGCAGAACGTCGAGTATCTGCTGAAACTGTTCATAAGATTCACGCCACTGCCGGTTCAGGTAGCTTTCGAGCGCCTTTTCTGCCATCTGTGCAAGGTGTTTGAAAAGTTCTGCCTTCGGGTCGTCGGCTCGACCGAGAAGTTGAAAAATTCTGACACTCTTTTTGCGGCCCTTGACCGCTACCAGATCAAGCGGTCGGAAAATGAAACTTTTTCCGGCAACGGCAACTGTAGATTCGCTGACAATGACTTCTGAACCATAAATTTTGTTGAGGCCTTCAAGCCGGCTGGCAAGATTGACGCTGTCGCCGACGGCTGTGTAATTAAAGCGGTCAGATGAGCCAAAATTACCGATCAGTGAAATGCCTGTATTGATGCCGATTCTGGTTTTGAGTTGATCGCTGTTTTCAGCTAACCAGCGGGCGTTGAGCTTTTTGATCGCTGCTTCAATTTCGAGGGCAGCGGCACAGGCGTGTTCGGCCTGACGTGCGTCGCGGGCCGGGGCACCCCAGAAGGCCATGACCGAGTCGCCGATGTATTTGTCGATCGTGCCGCCGTGTCGATGGATGACGGCAGCGATGCAGTCGAAGTATTCAGACAGCTGTTTCATGAGCTCAGCCGGCGCTACCCGTTCGGTAATCGACGAAAAATCGCTGATGTCGGTGAACATCAGGGTGATTTCTTCTGCCTGAGCCTGCAGTCTTGCCTCGTCACGACTGTGCACCAGACCCTGAACAATTTCTGATGGAACATATTTTTTAAAAGCGCCCAGCGCTTTTTTCATTGAATCCATGGTTTCGCCCATCTGTTGAATTTCTGTGATCGGCGAACGCAGGTCGATCGATCCGTCAAAATCAAGATTCTGAATGCGGCCGGCTTCTGCGGTCAGTCGCTTTATTGGTTCGGTAAGCTCGCGGGCGATGGCCGAGGTAAGAAAACCGGCAATAATCAACAGCCAGAATGAGAAGAGCAGGGTGGTTTCGTGAATGCGGGCGATTGGCCCGATAAAGTCATCTTCAGGAACGATGATGCCAAGAACCCAGTCGCGGCCAAAATTCTCAGGAAAAGGCCGAAACGACGAAACATAACGGTTGCCATCATGGTCGATGGTGAACTTGAACTGGCCGCTGTTGAGGTAATTTTCGATCGCCGCCTTGATTGGGCCTGATTTAAGGCTTTCGCGGGTTGGTGATCGGGGTGATCTGATATTGTCCGGGCTGATTCCGGACTTTTCAGGGTAGGCGAGTACATTTCCTTCGCTGTCTGCAATAAAGGCAATACCCGATTCGCCAATTTTAAGGCTTTTGAGAAATTCTGCGAGTTCGTAAAGTCTGAAATCTATGCCTACTGCGCCCACAAAGTTTCCTTCAAAGTCGAATACCGGATGAGCGCAGGTGATGCCCGGTACCTGATCAGTGAACAAACGGTACTCGCGGCTCCATACTGTTGTTCCTTCAGATTTTGCAAGTACATACCAGGGCCTCTCGCGCGGATCATAACTGAGCAACGAGCTGCTGCGGGTTGCAATAATCTGCCAGTGCTGGTCGCGGTCAATTTCGATCATACCTGAAGGCTCACTGGTGCGCGAGATGATTCGCGTCGAAAAATTGCCGTCTTCGAGCCTGCGTGACATGATGAAATTGCCATTTTCATCGCCGAGATATACAGCTGAAAACTGTGGATAGATCTCAAGGGTTTCGAGGCTGATCGTCTCTACCAGCTCTGGTGATTTTGAAAATGAATTGCCGCGTTCGATCATTTTGCGCAGCAGTGTGCCGGTTTTACGTGCCGGGTCAAGATGGTTGCTTGTCTGTCTGATGACCGTTTCTGATATCTGATACAGCAGTTCATCAGAAGACTGCAGCATGATTTCCGAATTGCTGCGATAGCCATAAACGACGATTCCGGCCACTATCAATGAAAACAGCGCCAGAAAAGAGAAAAAGACCACGACCTGCAGTCTGTATGTACGAAAACCGGTATTGTTCATCAGTAGATCCTGTTGAGAATTCTAGCACTTTTACCCATTTTTCGCAGCAATATTAAACTACTGTCTGTATCTTTGCCTGTTGCTCAAAATCGGGCAAAAGGGTATATTGTCTGACGAAAAAAGACAGCCCGGAGGTCACAAGGAATGTTGGACAACAAGACAATTGCCGCTGCCATGACCATCAAGCTCGATGCCGAACTGCCGTCTTACCCGGCTTTTGAACCTGGCATCAGAAGAGCCCCGGATCGTGGCTTTACATTGAATCAGGGCGAAACCGAAACTGCCCTTAAAAACGCTCTGCGCTATATTCCTGAAGAGTTGCACGAAGCTCTGATTCCCGAATTTCTCGATGAGCTTAAAACCCGTGGTCGCATCTATGGCTACCGTTATCGCCCGGCAGGCAATCTCAAGGGCCGCCCGATCGATGAATACAGGGGCAACTGCATCGAAGGCAAGGCTTTTCAGGTGATGATCGACAACAATCTCGACTTTGCCATTGCTCTTTACCCCTACGAACTGGTTACCTATGGTGAAACCGGTCAGGTCTGCCAGAACTGGATGCAATACCGCCTGATCAAAAAATATCTCGAAATCATGACCCAGGATCAGACGCTGGTGGTGATGTCGGGGCATCCGCTCGGCCTGTTCAGGTCACATTCCTCGGCTCCGCGTGTCATTATGAGCCATGGTCTGATGATCGGTATGTTCGACAATCAGGAAGAATGGCACCGCGGCATGCAGCTGGGCGTTACCAATTACGGCCAGATGACTGCAGGTGGCTGGATGTACATCGGGCCGCAGGGCATCGTACACGGAACCTTCAACACCATTTTGAACGCCGGCCGCATGAAACTAGGCATTGGTGCAGATGAAGACCTCACCGGTCATCTTTTTGTTTCTTCCGGTCTTGGCGGCATGAGCGGCGCGCAGCCGAAGGCCATCGAAATAGCCAATGGCGTTGGTATCATTGCCGAAGTTGACGAATCGCGAATCAAGACGCGGCACGAACAGGGTTGGGTCGCAAAAATCGCCAGAACACCGGCAGAAGCCTTCGATCTGGCTCATGAACACATGCGCGCCCGCAAAAGTACCTCGATTGCTTTTCATGGCAATATTGTCGATCTGCTTGAATATGCGGTTAATAAAAGGGTTCCGATTGAACTGCTTTCGGATCAGACTTCATGCCATGCGGTTTATGATGGCGGTTACTGCCCAAAAGGCCTGACTTTTGCCGAACGCACTGAAATGATCGCGAAGAATCCCGTCAAATTCAGAGAAATGGTTGACGCTTCATTGAAAGCCCACTTTAAAGCCATCAAAACCCTCTGTCAGCGTGGTACTTACTTTTTCGATTACGGCAATGCCTTTATGAGATCAGTTTTCGATGCCGGCGTCAAAGAAATCTGCGCCAATGGCGAAAACCCGCGTGATGGCTTTATCTGGCCCTCATACGTTGAAGATATAATGGGTCCGATGCTGTTCGATTATGGTTACGGGCCCTTCAGATGGGTTTGTCTCAGCGGTCGCAAAGAAGATCTGGCAAAGACTGACCAGGCTGCTATGGCTTGCATCGATCCGAACCGCCGAGCACAAGACCGCGATAACTACGTCTGGATCAGAGACGCCGAAAAGAATGCGCTGGTGGTGGGAACCCAGGCGAGAATTCTTTATCAGGACACCGAAGGCCGGGTTAAAATCGCGCTCAAATTCAATGAAATGGTTCGCAATGGCGAAATCGGCCCCGTAATGCTTGGTCGCGATCACCACGATACCGGCGGCACCGATTCGCCATACCGCGAAACCGCCAATATCAGAGATGGCAGCAATATCATGGCCGAAATGGCTACACATTGCTATGCCGGTAATGCCGCCCGCGGCATGAGTCTGATTTCGCTGCACAACGGTGGTGGTGTTGGCATCGGCAAGTCGATTAACGGCGGCTTCGGGCTGGTTCTCGATGGCAGCGAAAGGGTTGACGAAATCATCAGGCAGGCCATGACCTGGGATGTCATGTGTGGTGTTTCGCGCCGCGCCTGGGGTCGTTGCGAAAACGCCATCGAAGTGACTGCTGCCTTTAACCGCAGCGGTGCTGGTAATCATGTTACGCTGCCTTTTATTCCGCAGGAAGACGCAGTTAAAAAAGCCGTCGCCGATCTGTTCAAAAAATAAATCCGCCTCATAAGGTGCATACCCGCGTGTACTGCTTCTGCAGACCGCGGGTATGTTTTTTGGGGCTCGTTTTTAAAGCATTTCGATCAGATTTTCTTCGGGCTGGTCTGAGCTGATATGCTGACGTTGATAAGATGCGGGCAGTTCACTGCTGGTTGTGGCGTCAATCATTACCCTGCTGGCGGTGCCTGTTTTACTGCGGCCTTCGAGCTGGGCGGCCTGACCGACCAGACTGCCGATTACGGTGGCGTCGAGCATTCCCTGTTCAGAGCCAACCCGGCCGCTGATGACGCTGCCAGTGCAGATGCCGACGCCGTTTTCGATCGTGAAAAGGCCTCTCTGCCGCCGGTCGAAATTAAATTCGTGCAGGGCGGCGCGCATTGCCAGACCTGCTTTGACCGCACTTTCAGCACAATTGGCGTTTTCGTGGGCATAAAAAACTGCCTGAATTGCATCGCCAATAAGCTTGTCGATCAGACCGCCGTTGCCTTCGATGCAGTCAGCCATGCGACTGAAGTAATCATTGAGCATGGCGACAACCTCTTCGGGTGGGTATTTTTCAGAAATGTTGGTAAAGCCACGGATATCAGAAAACAGTATGCTGCCCCTGACACGGCTGCCACCAGGTTTCAGCAGATGTTCGTCATCCTGCGAAATTGCGTCGAGCACGTTTCTCGAAACAAGCTGACTCAGCTGTTGTTTTTCGAAAAGCTTGCGGGATGCCTTATTGAATGCGGTCGCCAGTTGATCGAATTCGTCGCCGTTGTTTATCTGCAGGCGAAAATTGAAGTTCTGACGACCCAGATGGGCAACAGCTTCTTCGAGCGCCGGAATCGGTCGTAACAGAACACGGCTCAGACCTCTGGCGAGAACCAGACCGCAGAGAGCGGCCAAAGTTGCCAGCAACAGCAGGCCTGTCGAGCCAGATACACTTTTTCCCCGACCTTCTGGCCTGGCATAAGCCATTATCCAGACATCGCCGTTGACCGCGGGGGTGGTAAAAAGCAGGTGCGGATCAGGAGCATCGAGATTGTTGATGCGAACCGAATCTCCGAAGGAGTAAAGAGCTTCGGCCAGAGGCCATAGTTGCCGCCAGGATAGATTGTTGTGAATACTGGTTTTAACCGACTGGTCGATGAGACGCCGGTGGTTGTAAGACTGTCTGAGATAAAGATTGAGAAAGATGCGATAGCCGTTATGCGAAAACACCTGCCTGACCAGGCCTCTCTCTATGAATTCGCTGAAGTCATAAACCCAGCACCCAGAATCGGTCTGAAGAATTGAAATACCCTTGACTTTGCCCTTAACATCACGCCAGAAGGATGTGGTCAATTGCTCGCGTCTGGTGCTCATGGAGTTGGGAACAGGGGCCTTTTCTTCAGCAAAGGCTTTTGAAATAAGTCGATTGTCGACAACATTATCTAGGAAACCCACCATATACTGGGACTTATTGAGAACATGGTTGATTTTCTCCGGCGGCAGGTGGTTCATGGCACCCAGCTGATACAGCATGTTTCTGGCGTGAATGCCGACAAAAAGATATGGCGTTTCGGTAATTTTCTGTCTGTTAGTTCCCATGCCAACAATGTCATCAAGGTCTGGGTGGTAAAAAATGTAAGAATCAAGCATGTCCATCAGGCGCAGATGTTTTTTTCCGGGCTCTTCTCCGCCTTCTTCGGCGAAAAAACCGGTTCGGGTATTGATTTTTTTCAGCTGATCCGGTTGCCAGTCAGAAAGAATTGCGGTGAACAGATTACGAAAAAGAACATTTCGCGTTATCTGGTTTTTTACAGCCTGATCGGTGATAAAAGCGGTATTGCGCATGTGGTCGAGCACGTCTTCTGCTTCAAGATGTTTGCTGGTGTTCAGATAACAGATACCGAACCAGATCGAGCCGCTGAGCGGCAGAAGCATGCCGGCAAAAAGGCCTGCTGCGACTATTTTTTGAATGTTTTGCACGCCTTTGATACGACCAGAGATGATTCCTGCCATTGCCATTGTCATGGCGAGAGAATAGGCGAGGAGAATAGTGCTGACCAGCATTTTCAGCGTCTCTGAATTTGTCTGCCTTGCGTCAGAAATGCTGATCGCCAGGAGTGTCTGGCTGTTTTCTATGTGTTTCCAGGCCAATTTCCTGAAAGATTCAGGGGTTGAACCTATCAGGGCGAGTTTGCCTGCTGTTTCGACGAATCTGGGCAGAGTGCTCAACGATGTGGTGCCAAAACTGTGTTTAGAGAAGGCGTTGCTGAATCTATGACAGGTTGTTTTCAACATGAATTCCGGATTCAGGCTTACAGCTGAGACGGCTGAGAGGATGAATCTGTGATCGAGTCTGCCGCTTGAATCTGGCATTGGCAGCAGGCTGATAAACATCTCACTGTTGTTGGCTGTTGAAAAATGCGATTTGGCGAGCCCAAGGCTGGTCGAAACAAAGTCGAAGATGCCAAAAATCCGACTGAGTTCGCGGTCTTTACTGACATGGCGAATGAAGTCCGGAACCTGTTCCAGATTCTTTTTATGCCGCTCTGATAGTCTTTTCCAGCTTTGAACAAGAATTTGCCGCAGTTGCTGATCGCTCTGCGGCTGCGCGAATGGAGTTCTGATTTGCCAGCTGCACTGTGCCGGGTCAGATGCAATCACGATAACGATGTCAGGAACCGTACCGGTAAAACGCCTGAATTGTTTTGAGAAGAGTTCTATGTTCTGAGCAGGGGTGTTGCCAATATGACCAATAGATGCAATAAACGGGTGGCGAAGATACTCATTGGCTCCCGCTTCGCCTTTATATAATTTATGAATGATCTGGTCAAAATCGTCTGCCTGCAGGGCGTGGCGAATCCAGTGCCGAGGTTCGAGTGCCGTCTCGTATTTTTTCAGTTCGATGTTGAACTTCTGTCGCATTCTTGAGTCTGCAAGCTGTTTTTCCATGGTCATTGCCGCAGCAAAAATGAATCTGGCGACAATTACCGGAAAAAGGATAAGCAGAAGCCAGAGAAGAAGGTAGGTGAAACTGCTGGCAGACTGTCGGTTAATGCTAAGCCCGGTTTCGTTTTCTCTCATTTGAGGGCTCCCTTCAGTTCAAAAACTGAAACCGGCTGACTCTTGCCTTTTATGGCCAGATTGCCATGCAGGTGGGTAATGAAACTGGCCTCAACCGCTTTTGCGGTCTCATTGTCAATCAGTATATGCGATTGGCTGTCAAAATGTGAATTGGTTTCGAGTCTGGCAGCAAGATTTACCGGGTCGCCGATCAGAGTGAAGTCTTTTCGGCTTTGCCTGGCCCCGATTTTGCCCCTGATAACATTGCCGGCGGCAATACCAATGCCGATTTTTATTTTCGGCAGGCTGGTGTCTGACAAATTTCGATTCAGCTGTGGCAAAGCTGCGAGGCATGACAGGGCTGCAGCGCATGCGGCGAATGAGGGGCTATCGTCGCAATTTTCCGGTGAAAAACTGACCATAATTGCGTCGCCTATGTATTTTTCAATCTGCCCCCGGTTATTTTTCAGGCAGGGCTCAAAGGTCGAAAAATAGCGGTTGAGCAGCGAGATTGCCGACTCTGGCTCGATTTTCTCACACAGGCTGGTAAAATCACGGATATGTATAAAAACGATAACCCGGTAAACGAGTTTGCCCAGAGACTCCTGCATCGTCATCGCTTCGAGGCTTATTGAGTCTGAGACTTCTTCGGAGACGAAGCGTTGCAGTCTTTGTCTCTGCTTCATTCCTTCAGACATTGTATTGAAGTGTTCAACAAGAGTGCCGAGCTCGTTTTCAGACCGGAAATCAATTATCGGAAAATGCCCCTGCTCAAGCTGATAACTGCCATCTATAAGCAGATTGATAGGCTTGAGAAAGACCTCTGCCAGAAGGGAACTTAGGACTGCCAGAAGCAGCAGGGCGTAGGGGATCAGCAGCAGGCCGGCTACCCTGAACAGTTGCTCGTTTATCGCCAGAGTGCTTATCAGACACTTTGAGACGAGAACGAACGGCAGTTCAGCCATAGCTCTTACGGCAATACTGATAATGCCGTTGTTGTCTCTTGTAACCCAGCTAGCCTCTTTCTCTGTCTGATCGGGTTTTCTGGTTGCTTCTATCATGTCTTTTTCACGCAAAGCTGACAATGGCCATGCTACCGACTGGTCGATTTCCGTTGAATTTTCCTGACAGCGGAAAACAGCTGATTGAAAAAGCATCTGGTCTCGACTGTAGAAAAATATTCCGTGCTGATTCTGAGTTTCAAGATAGTGCTCAATGGTGTTGCGCACATTTTTTATAAATGTAACTCCAGCCCATGGTTCTGCCTTGTTCTTGTCGGGGAAGAGCTGGTGAAAAGATAACCGGAAATAGTTCTTGTCGGCATTGCGTGACATGAAATACTGACCGTCAGTGCAGCAGAAGCTGTCGCGGTCGACTTCGTTCAGGTGAACGCTGAATGCCTTCCATTTTGCAAGGGCGGTCTTTTCTTCTATGTTCTCTGCAAAATCGGGGCGCATGGCTCCGACAAACTCGAAGATGTTGTATAGCTGACCGAAACTGATTTCCTGTGCCACACGGAATTTGTTAATGTCGTCGACGGAAATGTCTCTCGTATCAGGGAGTTGTTCGAGAAAAAGCCCATCGCTGCGTAAAAAACCATAACCTTCGTAAAGTATGCCTATTTTACTCTTGAGCATCTGATGAATGACTTCGCGGCTTTGTGTGCTCTGTTTACGAAGCTGTTTCACAAATTGCGATGTGGCGCGTTGCTCCTGCAGGTCGTGGTTGAGAATGTTGAACTCAAGCATCTGCAGGTCGCTGACCAGATTCTGAGTCTGGGCTGAAATGGTGACCCGGTTGAAGTGTTCGATAAATTCAATCGAAGTCAGAATGAATGCAGCAAATGGCAGAAGGGTTGCCGCAAGAATGGCAACTTTAAACCGCTGATGCAGGGGAGAAGGGGGCAGGTTACCTGATAGATATTGCCTGACCAGTGCTACTCCTGAAAACGCGAACAGCAGTAGTAGCAGGCTGATTTGCGGCAGATAGAGTTTCAGAGATGAACCTTTGAACTCTCTGCTGACAAGCAGGTATGGCAACTGCGAAGGTTTTTGCGCTGCTGTGCCTGAGCTGATGCTGCGGTCATACCAGCTTTGCCCTTTGTGAGAACCGATGCGCAGGGCTGCAGGGTCGACCGGTGCAACGCAGACAAGTCTGTCTTCAGCTGTCATGAAAAAGTCTCTTTCTGGTATGGTCCTGAGCATTGCATAGCCGCGTCTGGAATCTTTTGATCTGGTGCGTTTTCTGGCAAAATCAAACAGCTGCTGAGGGGAGATTGAATTCTCTGAAAATACAAGCAGAAAGGCGTAATTAAGGCCATTTGAGTGATTTTTAAAACGACTGTGGAAAAGCAACATTCGATCAGTGTCATTTTTGCAGAAAAAACCACTGGCAAAAACGTCAGGCCGGTCTGCCAGGGTGAGATAGTTACCGAATACGGTTTTTGCTACTGCCGGAAAAAGTTTACTTGAGTCTTTTTCGGAGCCAGTCGGATCTGGAAAAAGGTGCTGCATGATAACTGCAATGGATTTACGGCCAGGATTGATCGGTGACAAGGCGGTGGCTGATCCGCCGGTTTTTCGGTCAGAAAGACGCATGATGCCGCAGAAAATTGGCTTAATCCCGCAGTTGTTGCCTATTGATTCAGAAAGATACCGGCTGATTGTCTCAGGTGAGTCACTGATTGTCGCAGGCATATCTGTAGCTCTCAGGTCGCCGACTGCTTTTTCTATGCCTGTGCTGAGAAGTGTTTCAAGACTGAGGTCGTGGCTGAAACTTTCGATTTCTTCACGCAATATGTGTGAGGCTGTCAGCATGGTCTTGCCGGTATCGGCTTCGATGTAAACATTCAGGAAAAATCTGCAGCAGACTGCCGGCAGAACAAAGACGAACAGCCAGAATACCAGCAGATTGCCGGTTTCCGGCCGCGCCGGGCTGATTGTTTTCAGCTGTGACCCGTCAGGCATCGATTAGTTCCTGCAGCTCGTGGATTGACATTTTCTGTGATATTTCAGGCACGTCTAATGATACCACTCTGGCGCGATTTTTCAGCAGGTTTTCTGTTGCCGGATCAATGATTATGCAGGTATTGGCTGCAAACTTGCTATATGACTCAAGGGTGGCGGCCAGCTGCAGAGGTTCGCCGATGATGGCCGCTTCGAGTTTGCCGGTATTTGAGCCGGTAACCCCGGTGGTAACCTGGCCAGTTGCAATGCCAATGCCGTTGGTTATCGCGAACTGCCCGGCCGCCGCTCTGGCCGCGTTGAATTCCGCAAGCCGGTGGCGCATTTCAAGTGCGGCTCTGGCTGCAGATATTGCCCGAATTTCCTCATCTTCAGACAAAAAGACGGCCTGGATGGCATCACCGATCAGTTTGTCGATATGGCCGCCATTCGCTTCGATTATTGGGCACATCAGCGTAAAATAATCGTTGAGCATGGCGACGACCTCTTCGGCGCTGTGGTTTTCGCTGATGGTCGTAAAGCCTCTGATGTCAGAAAAAAGGATGGTTGCACAGCGCCGCCTGGGTGCTTCCTGTGTGTTGCCGGTTTTAACCGCTTCAGCTGCTGTCTGCGAGACCAGCTGCAGCATTTTTCGCCTTTCGAGCAGTTTAAGGTTCATTTCATTCATCGAAATGGCAAGATGGTCGAATTCATCACCGGTATTGAGGTCGAGCAGCCAGTCATGCCGGTTTTCTTCAATTGCTCTGATGGCTTCAAGGAATGGCGGAACCGGCATTAGAATCAGGCGCGAGATGCCGGCGGCAAGTGTCAGGCAGCTCAACAGGGCCAGGAAGGCAAGAAGTCCGGCACCGCTGTATTGCCTGCTGCCGTTGTGCAGTGGCCTGGCCCTGGCAACGGCAAAAATTGACCTTTCAAGCATGGTTTCAGTAACCAGAAGATGTGGGTCGTCGAGCTGAAGGCTATTGACCACACTCGTATCAGAATTGCTGTAAAGGGCGTCGGCAGCTTCTAATGTCATGATTGGCGGATTTACGTCGGCATAGCCACGCCAACGCCCTCTGAGGCTGCGCTCATAGAACTCGCTGATCGCGTAAAAGTCGATTTCGACACGATAACCGTCAAGTGTAAACTTGTTTTTAAAGCTGCCACGGGCGTTGATTTCGTCAATAATCTGCATTGGCAGAAGGTTATTGGTTACCAGACAGAGAATGCCCATCATCTGCTGCGGCCCCTTGAGAAAGAATATCGTCAACAGGTCGCGCCTGGCCAGCAGTGTAGCGTTGTTCAATTCTCCGGGGCTACCGAGAAGACCGTTAAAAAACTTGTCGTCAACGAGTTCTTCCATGACGCCGCTCGAAAAATCAGCCATCTGAGCTACCTTGCGTCGGCCGGCATCTGACATGTGAGCAAAGGCGTCGGTAAACATCAGGGCCCGCCGAAAGGCTCCAGAAAGAACATTCGGCAGTTCATTCTTACGAAAACGTTCTTCCGGCTTCTGGCCACGAAAATAATCCCTGTCATGTGTGGCTGAGTAAAGATAAAAATTATCGAAATGGGCTTTGAAACGGGAATACTTGTCGTTGAAGAAGAAACGGTCGACATAATCCCCCCATTTTTCAGGCGAAAGATGTGCAATTATATGGCTGATATGGAACATAAGCAGTTGCTGGCGGTATCGCTGCAGACGAAACGCCGTTTCGCTCTGACGCAATATCTGTCTTATCTGTCGCGTTATCTGGCGGGCTTCAGAATCACGGGCGTTGCTTGAATTGGCGGCGGCAAGCCATGCCAGCCCGGTCAGTGGCAGAAACATGCTGACAAAAAAGGCGACAGTAATGAGTCTGGCCAGACTGGTACGCAGTTTCATCTGCCCGAGACTGGTGCCGGCCCCAAGCAGAAAACTGAACGACAGAAAAATCAGCAGGCCGAGGTCTATATGAGTTGCATGTTCACGCAGATGTTTTTGCCTGGTTTTTCCGGAAACAGTGAGTTTGACCGCCGCACGGTTCAGCTGGTCAGTTGAGCCTGGACGGTTGAAAGATGCCCGGAACTGCTCAGAAAGTCTTGTTATCATCGAGATATCGCCATTTTCTTCGATGAATTTCGGCAGTTCGGTTGGTTCAGCCTGACCCCAGGTAATTGAAATTTCACTGTCTGACATGTCGCGGCAAGCTCGTGTGATCACCGTCGTCGGGTCGAGATGGCTTATCAGTATGCCGGTTATGATATTGTTGCCCTGCCCCGGTGGGAAAGGCGGGCGCATGCTGACTATATAAAGACGTTCGCGGTAGCGGGCGGAAAATGAGCCATGCAGACTCCAGAAATGGGTGTTGAAATGGTCGAAAATTTCGAGAAACTGACTGAAAAAATTGAATGGCGCATAGGTTTTAAGTTCAGCGGGTTCGTTTTCCCGGAAATTTGCTCTTGAATTGAGAAAAAGACACATCTCGGCGAATTCCTGCCGGATTTCCCGTAACTGCTCAGGTGCCGGCATTGGCTCATCACGCACAAACAGCCCGCATTTTGCCGGGTCAGGGTTTACACCTGCAACAAAAACGGGCCTGATGCCTGTTTCGAACTCCAGAGTGCGACTGAAAGACGCGAGCTGTTCTGCAATATCGCCGGAAAAATCAGGCAGTGATTTACCGATTGGCGAATTGGCAAGCGTCGAAGGGTTGTTTTTGAGAACAGCCATGTCGTAGGCGCGCGTGTAATAGCTCAGATTAAGTTGTTTTTTTAGAAGCTGCTCAGGATGAAGTCGGGCATCGAGCTCTCTGGCGCGGGTCATCAGCTGATGTTGCCCCATGGCGGCGAACTGCTCCTGTTGTTCTTTTAAAGTGGCAAAATAAAGATTGCGGCCCACAAGAGCCGGAATGAAAACGGCCACCAGCCACAGCAGAACCGGGGCAATTTTCATGAAGGTGCTGCGGCGTATGTTGAGCAGAACCTGATCAGTAGACGACTTCATAGGTCTTCACCGGCAGTGCCTTTCCTTTGATTTTTATTTCGCCATGGAACCTGGCAGTGATCTCTTTGCCCGCGGCCTCCATAGTCTCGCTGTCTGTAAGAATATGGCATTTATGATCGAAATGTGATGAGGCTTCGAGTCTGGCTGCCAGGTTAACCCGGTCGCCGATGACCGTATAGTCAAGACGACCCTGGTATGAGCCGATCCGGCCCGAAATGACTTCGCCGGTTGAAATGCCTGCTCCAGGCATGATTTCGGGAAGCCCTCGCTGTTGCAGGGCCCGGTTAAATTCCGGCAGCCGCCTGGCGACTCTGATCATGGCGTTGCACGCTCTTCTGGCTGACGAATCACCCTCTTCATCAGCAAAAACCGCCATGATGGCATCGCCGATATATTTGTCGATCTGGCCGCCGGCAGCGATTATTTCAGCTTCTACAAAGGGAAAATACAGGTCCAGCATCTGAAAAAGCTGTTCCGGGCTTAGAGATGTGCTTAGTTCACTGAAATGACGGATGTGCGTAAAAACTATGCTGCGTCTGACTTTCTGCGATAAAATCTCACTGCGCGTCCGGCTTTCAGAAACTATAGTCCGGGTCGCCTCAGGCGAGATAAACCTTTCCAGACGCTCTCGCTCGCGTATGTGCTGGCTCATGTGGTTGAACTCATTTGTCAGTAGCGAAAGCTCGTTGCTGAAGCTGTTGCTTATTCTTACCAGCATCCCTTCACCGGTGAGCCTGGCGGCGGTCAGCAGCCTGTCAATCGGCGGATTGAACAGTTCTGAGAGTATGCTTACCAGCATGATCAGAAGCATAAGGATGTAGACAATATTCGCTCCGATAATGCCGACAGCAAGAGAACGCTGTTGAGAAATTCTGCTCATGCGGCAACTCGCAACTGCAATCAGCGGGTAACCTGCTATTTTTCGGCCGCTGATAAGAATCGGGGTGCCGTCTTTATCTTCGAGTCTGATTTCAGCTTCGGCCCTGCCGTCAGTGAGAAGTTCTGCAACCCGCAGCTGCTCAATGCCGGGTTTTTGCCCCTCTGGCCAGACTTTGCTGAGGTCGAGACTTGAACTGTTCATATCGAAGGAACTGACGATCTGGCTTTCAATGAGTCCTTCCTCTGTTTCCTGTCTGAATACCCGCCAGCGTTCGGTTAATTGCTGCACAATAAGGTGGGCGAGTTCGCGAATATCCTGAATAAGCAGCAGAACCGCACCCTTTCGTTCTTCACCTGCTGCTGTGGGAGGCAGGATCTTGTAGCTCATCATCCTGAAATTGCCGAAGTCCTGCTTTGATGTCTGTGCAGTGCCTTCGTAACTGCAGAAATTATCGATATCGATGGCCGGGAAAATTTCTGACATGGCCAGCAGTTTTTTGCCGCGTGATGTGCTCTGCAGATTTTTGTGCAGACTCTCAGGCATCAGGCCGGTCAGCTGAAAAAACCTGATAATCGAGGCATACATGAATTCTCTTGTCAGACTGAGTTTCTTTTCGAGTTTGATGACATAAACCTTGTTATAATCGAGAAACTCCAGAATAAGGCCGTCATTGCGCAGCAGCCCCGCTCCGGAAAATGTCTGGTCGAGCTCGGTCTGGATGAACTTTCTCAGGTATTCTTCATCTGTATTGCAGGCAACTTCGCGCATGCGGTTGATAAAATCACTGAACCCGGCAAAATGGTTCTGATCGCCGGCTTTGATCGCCAGTTCGAGTTGCTGCAGATGGCTTTTCAGTTTCAGGCCCATCTGGCTTTGCCTTCGCTGC
>Ga0116148_1000653_pt1 | contig 42071 bp, 27 predicted proteins | sample AD_UKC055_MetaG_FD_89786 | JGI IMG/M metagenome (GOLD analysis project Ga0116148, IMG submission 89786) | Active sludge microbial communities of municipal wastewater-treating anaerobic digesters from USA - AD_UKC055_MetaG | ecosystem: Engineered > Bioreactor > Anaerobic > Digestate | place: USA...
GAGGCGATCTCGATGCCTCCGGAAACAGCGGCGAGTCCGCCTGCGGCCAGAAGGTCCGCGAGGTCGCGGGTAAAGGTTTTTTCGAAGCGGATGTTTCCCCAGAAAGGAAGAAGCCCGCCTGCGGGGTCTTCGAGCGAGGCGCGGATATTCTCGAGGGCGAAGTCGCGGAGCGCGCGGGGCGGAGCCGCTTCGTCCACCAGATGGATGCCCCGGACGCCGCGGGAGATGCACTGGGTTCGAAGGCTTTTGTACAAGTTTTGTATACCTACCGGTAGGTATACGTTGATATAATCGAGCGTGACGTCGCAGAACGAGCAGCGGTGCCAGTAGCAGCCATGCGCGAGGTACGCCTTTATCCAGGCCCCGTCCGACCAGAGGCGGTGCATCGGGTTCGGATCGTCGGCGAGCCGCGGATACAGGGAAAAGTCGATGTCCGAATAATCGGGCGCGACGGCCCCCGTAAGCTTCCGTTCGGTTTCAGCGAGCTCTTCCGGGCAGAACAGCATGCGGGGAACGGCATCATCCCGGCCCCGACCCTGCGCAAGGCCCCGAAGGAGCGCAAGATAGCCGCCGTAGCCGCGGTCGAACGAGAGACAGTCTACGTACTTCCACAAGGCCTCCGCCGTGCAGCTCCGAAGCTCCGTATTCACGTACCCCCCGCCCATGCTGACGACGGCGCGAGAACCGAACGCTTCTTTAATGAGGCGGCCCGTCGCAAGCGCTCCGGCGAGAGAGCCCGGGAACGGAACGGATACGCAAAAAAGGATTTCAGGCCCGGTATTTTCAGCGCCTTTGGCGCCATCGGCAGTTTTCAGGCTGGCGTCGGCGGCGGCAATCTCCGCCAGCAGTTCGCGGATACAAGGTTCAAGAAATTCCTTCATGACAGGTCTGTCGAGTGCTTTTTCGATGTCTACAAAACGGCGCACGCTCGAAGCAAGCGATTCGGCGTACCGCACGAGCGAAAACTCGGAATCGAACGCTTCGGTGACGAAGTCGGCCAGGTCTTCGAGCGCGAGGGTAGCAAGCATGCGGCCGTCGTCCGGCGACGGATCGGTTTCCAGCGAAGCAAGAAAGGCCTCGCTCCGGGGGCCGCGGGGTGCATACGGCGAGCGGACAAAGGCATGCGTTTCCTCGCGTCCTGCGCCGCACAAGATCCGCACGATGCAGTCTATCCAGACCGTCCAGGAATCCCGCTCCGAAACGAAGCGGCGCAGCCAGTATGCGCGAGTTTCGTTTGCCTCGCCTTCGGCTGCGCTTCCCGCAGCAGCGGAAACGCTTGCCGCTTCCAGCGCGTCCGCTTCGGCAAGAGCTGCCTCCGAGCAAGCGTCGAACAGGGCGCCGATGCCCCGGGCGCAAAAGAGATAGCGGAAAAAACGGTTATTCGCATCAATCCAGCGAACCGCGCCCGGTTTCGCGCCGCCAAAGACGTCCATGCGGAAGAACGAGGCCAGGTAGGCTCCCGAGGGATACGGACCATTCAGCTGAACAAGCGGAGGCTGGATAATATATACCGATCGAATCATAGGACACGAACGTACCACGATCGCGCTATTTGCGAAAGCGATGCGCCGCAGACGCGCACAGGCGCGCACAGCTGCACAGCCGAGCACCGGCACCCGGGCACCTCGCCTTCGGGCATGAGTCGACCTCTGGTCGCAATATACTTTTCCGCTTCAATAAGCTATACTTTCATACAAATGATCGCGCAAATCGGTTTGGGCATCAGAAAAAAAGCTTCAGCCTCGGCGTACACCCTCGGCTTTTTCGGCCGCACACTGCGGGGCCTCGGACCTTTTATCATCCGCGGCCAGGCTTCCTACAAAATCCTGATCATGCAAGTACTGTTCACCTTCGTCGAAGCGCTCGGCATCTCCTGTTTCCTTGCCGCGGGCATCGGCGCCGCAGTCAACATTCTCGGCATGCCCCTCCTTTCCAGCTTCTCCCAGGAAAAACTCATCTACCCGCTCCTTATCGCCATCATCACCCGTGAACTCGGCCCCCTTCTGACCGCCTTCATCATCATCGCGCGCTCGGTAACCGCCATCGCCACCGAAATCGCCGGTATGGTCATTTCCCACGAAATCGAAGCCTATATTTCCGTCGGCATCGACCCGGTCGAACACATCGTCGTTCCCCGTTTTATCGGCGTCACACTCTCCCTGTTTCTCCTGAACATCTACTTTACCCTTTCCGGCCTCGGCGCCTCGTTTCTCATCGTACAGCTCATAAATCCCATGCCGGCTTCAGACTATTTCAACAATCTGCTGCAAAACCTTACCGTCGCAGACCTTGCCGTCTCCATCCTCAAGAGCATCGTCTTCGGCATGATCCTTGCCGTCGTCGCCACCGAACAAGGCTTCTCGGTCGAACGTGCCAGCACCGAAATTCCCCAGGCCGGCCTTCGCGCCGTCGGAAGCTCGTTCGCACTGTGCATCATCGCCGACATCATTATTTCGGCGCTCTACTACATCCTCATCTAGGCGGTCCACCTCATGAACGAAGAACCGCTTATCAGCCTGGAAAACGTCACCTTCGCAGCCCAGGATAAAACCATCATCCGGAATTTGAGCTACGAAATTCCGGCGGGCATCGCCACCGCGTTCGTCGGCCCTTCCGGCGGCGGAAAAAGCACCGTCCTCAAACTCGCAGCCGGCCTCATTGTCCCCTCCGAAGGCATCGTCCGCTTTCGCGGCCAGGAAATCGCAACCATGAACCGCGCAAAAACGCTCGCCTTCCGCAAACAGGCCGCCTTCGTATTCCAGGACTCCGCCCTCTGGGCAAACCAGTCGCTCAGACAAATCCTCGAACTCCCGCTCAAAATACACTTCCCCACAATGAAAGCCGAAGAGCGCACACAGCGCATCGTCGCCGTCCTCGCCGAAACCGGCTACCGCAAGGACCTCGACATCAGGCCGGCCGCCCTTTCGATGGGCGAACAAAAACTCATCGCCTTTGCCCGCGCACTGGTGTGTCAGCCGACCATCCTCTTCCTCGACGAGTGGACCGAATCGCTCGACGACAACGCAGCGCGCCGGCTTGTCGACATCGTACAGGGAAAACATCAGGAAGGCTGCACCGTCGCCTTTGTCAGCCACAACATTCCCGTTATCCGGGAGCTCGCCGAAAAAATATGCATTATCGAAGACGGATCGGTTTCGCGCTGCGTCACAGCCGCCGAATTTGCCCGAGACAAGACACTCGCCAAAACCATCGAGGAAGGAATCACGCAATGAAATTCAAACTCCGCTACGCCGATCAAATCGTCGGTGCCTTCACCATACTTGCATTCGTTGCCCTCATCGCCGTCATCTTCCTTTTGGGCAGCAAACAGCGCTGGTTTTCGCGCGACTACCGCTTTACCGCACTCTTCGACACCGCTACCGGACTCGGCAACGGCATGCCCCTCCAGTACAAGGGCTTCACCATCGGCAAGATAAAAACCGTCGCACTCACCGACGACGACAAAGTCAACATCGAGTTTGTCATCTTCGACACCTACTACTCCCGCGCAAAAGAAGGTTCGCTCGTCGAGCTCATCGTCAACCCGATCGGCCTGGGAAACCAGTTCCTCTTCCACCCCGGAAACGGAACCGCCCTCATAGCCGAAGGCTCCCGCATCCCCCGCGCCGACACACCCGAAGGCAAAGACATGATTGCGCAAGGACTCGTCAGCGTACCCAAACGCGACGACACCATTACAAACCTCATCGCCCAAATCAACCCGTTGCTCACCAACATCAACGACACCCTCTCGCAAGTCAGCGGCGCCTTCTCCGGATCGGGCAAGGGTCCGCTTGCAGACACCATGCGCGGCGTCGGTAAAACCCTCACCGAAGTTTCCGGCGCCCTCGACGGCACCGGCTCAGGCCCCCTCGCGCGCACCCTCGGCGACGTCTCTTCCATCACCGGACAGGTAGACACCTCCCTCGCAGTCATTCTTGGCGGCGTCGAAGAAATCACCGCCACCGTCAACCAAATCACATCAAACCTCGAACAGCTCAGCTCCAAACTCACCGACCCCGCAAACCTCGTGCCAACCCTCATCGACGCGGACGGCACCCTCTTCGCCAGCATCGAAGCCTCCTTCAACTCCGTCCAGGGCACCCTCGCCAACGTCGAAAGTTCCTCATTAATCCTGAAAAGCCAGGTGCCCCAAATCGCGCGCCTCATCGAAGACCTCCGCCTCGCCCTCGTCAAAGGCCAGGACGTCCTGGAAGCCCTCAAAAACAACCCCATCCTGAAAAATGGCGTCCCCGAACGCATCAAAACAGATTCCTCGGGAACCAACTCACGAAACATCGAATTCTAAGCAAACCTGAGAGGAGACGATCAATGACCGGACGGACACAACACACACCATCGCGAATCAACAGGCGTTGGAATCCGATCAGACGCCGCGCAGGCGCGTGGTGTGCAGGCAGTGCGCTTCGTGCTGCAGGAGCGGCAGTACTGGCTTTTTTCGCCTTCTCGTGCTCGTCGGCGCCCAAACGCCCGGCGGAAGTTTTTACGGATCGCAACGCCGCCGTTGCCCAGATCGAACTCGGCAACGCTTCGGTCAGCAAGGGCGACTACGCCAATGCGCACCTCTTTCTGCAGGAAGCCTGGCGTCTTGCGGTCAGCGCAGACGATCCCGACACCAGGGTACGGGTGCTGCTTGCAGAGGGAAATGCCTATTTTAATGAAGGCAAGCGCGACAAGGCGCAGGAACTGTGGACACATGCGGAGAACGAAGCCCGGGAAGCCGGAAATGCGACACTGGAAAGCACCTCAAAAATATACCGCGCGCGGGGAACGCTTGCCGAAGGCCTCGGAGCGGACGCCGTCAGCGACGCCGAACGCAAACGTCTTGCCCGGGAAGCAAAGACGGTTACCGTGCGTGAAATGCCGAATATCAAATCGAATCCCCTGTTTACCGCATTCGCCTGGAAAGTGATCGGATTGGCTGAAAAAGAGGAAGGCAACGCCGCTGCCGCAGAAAAAGCTATTCTGGAGGCGGCAGCCATTCACGAAAAAAACCGGTATCTGGAAGACGCAGCCTACGACTGGTACCTCATCGCGTCGGTCAGGTCGCGGGCATTCAATTATCCTGCCGCGCGCGAAGCGCTGAGGAAAGCGATACAGTTCGACCGGAGAGCAGAAAACGCTAACGGCCTCGGCATGAACTGGCTTGCCCTCGGCACCGTAGAAGAAAAAGCGGGCGACATAGCGGCGGCGATCGCAGCCTACACTCGAGCCGCAGACATCTTCTCGGCAGCGTTTCTGAAAGCTGAGGCTGCCGCGGCAGCCGGGAAAGCGCGGGCGCTCAAAGACATCGATTTCTGAAGATCGAACTACTGAAGATCGAACGACAGGGAAAACGCAACGCTTTGCACATCGGGTGTCGACACGTTTATCCGGTCCATAGCCCGGGCAACTGCAGGATCGCGCTGAAACAGCCAGGGACGGACAATGGAATACGCGACAGTCGCAACAGCCATAACACCACCGATACCTGCTATCACTTCCCCGTTTTCCTCGCCCTTGTCCATGTTCGATGTACCCCAATAGACAACCACACCGCTTGCTATTTCCCAGAACAAAATTTTCCGTCCGCCGTCAAAATCTTTCTGTATAAAAGACCCTACGCCGAACAGCGGGTTTATAGACGAGAAAAACACCCGGCTGGAAAAATCCGCTACGCCTTTCGCCGCAGTCCCCACCGCCGCAACGGCTGCTTCAGTTCCGGTTTTTTTGCCGACAAGCGCCGAAAGCCTTGCATCTAGAACCACTTGCGTATTTTCCAGATACCGTATCGCGGATGTCTGAACACTCACCGACTTGATAGCCAGCCGGTACTCGGCGCCGTGTTCGCTCAAGGAGCCGGTCACTATCGCTTCCGCCCCGAGCATTTGCCCGATGCTTTGCGCAGACTCGTCGCTCACTTCGCCGGACATCTGAAAATTCAGTTCTTTCTTTATCGCCCCGATGCTCGCCCGGTCGACAACAATAAGAGACCCGTCGCGAACAAGCTCGTAGGTCAACTGGTCCACGACATACGCAGCAGCATCTTCGGTGGGTGCCGAAATATCGATAATCACTACCTTGGTTCCCCGTTCCAGTTTCGACGCAAGACCGGCCGCTGTCTTCGCAACAGCTGCATCAATACTCACTGCTTTTTCCGCCGCCGCAGGCAGCATGCACATGGCTGCCGCACACACCAATACCGTTAGCTTTTTCATCATTACCAACTCCATGCATCTGTATCTGATTCAAATCGGCCTTCTGTCGAAAAAAAGACCCGCGCTTTGTCCAGGCTTAGTCGCTGAACGGCTTGCCCTCGACCATCAGTTTCATGCGTCTCATTGCTTCCTTCAATTTTCCGATCTCGGTTGCATAGCAGCATCGCACAAAGCCTTCCGCCCCGGCACCGAACGCCATTCCGGGAACAACCGCCACCTTGTATTCGTTAATCATTTTTGTGGCGAATTCCTCAGAGGTCAATCCTGTTTTCCGAATATCCGGAAATATATAGAACGCGCCCTCGGGTTCTGCCACCGGAAGTTCCATATCGGCGAACGCATGCATCAGAAGATTCCTTCGCTGTTGGTAGGACACGCGCATCTTCTCCACTTCATCGGCGGCGTTGCGCAATCCTTCAAGTGCCGCATACTGGCTCATTATGGGAGCGCAGATTGTTGAATACTGATGTAGCTTGTGTACCTGCGCCATCAGGTCGGCCGGGCATGCAAGATACCCTATCCGCCAGCCGGTCATCGCAAAGGCCTTGGAAAACCCGTTCAGCACAATCGTATAGTCTTTCATACCAGGCATCGAACCGATCGATACATGCTTTCGCCCGTCATAGACAAGCTCGCAGTATACCTCGTCGGACAGCACCCAGATGTGATGCTTTTTCACTACTTCGGCGATCTTCGCAAGCTCGCTTTCAGGGATCATGCGGCCGGTTGGATTGCTCGGGCTGCACAGCATCAGCGCCTTTGTTTTTGGCGTTATCAACCGCTCGATCGCTGTGGCTGTCGGAATAAACCCGTCGGGAGCCGTATCAAGCCTGACAAGAGTGGTACCGCACAACTCCACGAGCGGCTGGTACGACACATAGCAGGGCTCTGCCACGATCACCTCGTCACCGGGATTGAGCACAGCCCGAAGCACCGCATCGATCGCTTCCGATACGCCGATTGTCACCAGTATTTCTTTCGACGGGCTGTACGAAAGGTTGAACTTTTCCAGATACGTCGAAATCGCTTCGCGGAGTTCGGTCAGTCCCCAGTTCGAGGTGTACGAAGTATGGCCTTGTTCCAGGTGATAAAAGGCTTCCTCCCGCATCACCCAGGGTGTCGCAAAGTCGGGCTCGCCGACGCCAAGAGAAATAATATCGTCCCGCCCGATAATCAGGTCGAAAAATTTGCGGATCGGAGACGGCTGGATGCCGAGCATCTTTTGTGAAAATCTGTCCTGCCGGTCATTCATGCAGTTACGCCTTCCCTTCGGTCTTTCTTGGAGTCGACATACACAATGTCATTCTCCTTGTATGTCTTGAGTACAAAGTGAGTCTTGGTGCTTTTGACGCCGTTGAGCGTCGCAAGTTTTTCCGACACAAAGAAGGCGACATCTTTCAGTGTTTTTCCTTCTATAATAACCTGCAAGTCGTATCCGCCGGACATCAAGTGCAGGGATTTAACCTGGGGAAACCGATAGATTCGTTCGGCAAGCGCGTCGAATCCGTGTTCGCGTTCGGGTGTCACCTGAATTTCAATAACCGCCCGAACCACATCGTGCTCCGAAGGGATTTTGTCCTGATTCACCACTGCCGTGTACTTAAGAATAACACCGTCCTGTTCCAATTTTGTTATCAGTGCCTGTACTTCTGCCACCGGCTTGTTGGTCATCGTCGCGATATCTTCCGCCGTAAGACGCGCGTCGTTTTGTAAAAGATCAAGAATTTCCTGCATATACCGCTCCTCATGTGACTCAAGTCTGGCCGCACAGGGTCCGGCCTCAAACAGGCTGGCCGTATACGGGCTCGCCGGCGCGTTTTCACGCCGATAATGCATAAATATACCACATTCATGCATTTTAATTAAGGGGAATGCAAGCGTAGAATTTCATCCCTTTTTATGTCACTATAGCCTGATTAAAGGCAGGCTCCGAAACACTCTGCCGTTTTACGGAACCAGCCGCACCCCCCGGAGGAATCCATTGAAAACGTCCGTTTATCGTCTGTTTGTCGAACGGAAACCCGGCTTCGACAATGAAGCCCGTCGAGCGCTCGCGGAGCTGGTCAATTTCGTCGGAGTTACCCATATCGAAAAAATCAGATACTGCAACCGGTATGATATAGAGGGAATCGACGACGCAACCCTCCAAAAAGCTGCTGCGAGAGTTTTTTCCGAACCGCAGAGCGACACCGTCCACTTCGAGACGCTGCCTGTTGAACCGGGCGAAACGGTCCTGGCAATCGAATACCTTCCGGGCCAATACGACCAGCGCGCGGATTCCGCAACGCAATGTCTGGCTCTCCTGCAATCGGAAACCCACAGCACAAGAGAAACCGTCCGGGTGCGTTGCGCCCGCGTTTGGATATTCTCCGGAAAGCTCGATACTGACGACCAGGCAAAAATCGAAAACTACCTGATCAACCCGGTCGACTCGCGCAAGGCGCAATCCGACAAACCCGCAACACTCGCCCTTGAAACAGGCACGCTTTCTTCCATTTCTACCATAGAATCCTTCATTTCGATGCCCGACGAGGCTCTCGAAACCTGGAGGGCACACGCGGGACTCGCAATGGACCGGGCCGACATTCTGTTCCTCCGCGACTACTTCCGCGGCAAGGGCCGTAATCCCACAGAGACAGAAATTCGGGTGCTCGACACCTACTGGTCCGATCACTGCCGCCACACCACCTTTAACACCGTTCTCGAGCGCATCGACATTGAAGACGGTCCCTTCGCGGATACGTTCAAGCGAGCGCTCGGCTGCTACACCGGCATTCGGGCCGAACTCTACCGCAACCGCACCGACAAGCCGGTCACCCTCATGGACATGGCCGTGATCGGCGCCAAGGAGCTGAAAAGACGCGGACTCCTTGACGATATAGAAGAATCTGCGGAAATCAACGCCTGCTCGATTTTTATCGACGTCAAGATTACAGACGACGACGGAAACACGACCCATACTGAACCCTGGCTTTTGATGTTCAAAAACGAGACACATAATCATCCAACAGAAATCGAACCGTTCGGGGGAGCAGCAACCTGCATCGGAGGAGCAATCCGCGACCCGCTTTCTGGCCGGGCATGGGTTTACCAAGCTCTCCGCGTTACCGGGGCAGGAGATCCGACCGTGCCCATTTCCGAAACGATTCCGGGCAAGCTCCCGCAGATCAAGCTGACCCGAGAAGCGGCAGCCGGTTTTTCTGCATACGGCAACCAGATAGGGCTTACCACCGGGCAGGTCGTTGAATACTACCATCCCGGCTTTCTGGCCAAGCGCATGGAACTCGGGGCTGTTATTGCCGCAACCCCGGTGTCATCCGTTGTACGCGAAGAACCTGAAGCCGGAGATGTAATCATCATGGTCGGCGGCGGAACCGGACGCGACGGCATCGGCGGAGCGACCGGCTCGTCCAAAGCGCATACGGCCGAATCCGTTTCGACAGCGGGAGCCGAAGTGCAAAAAGGAAACGCCGTCGAAGAACGCAAGATCCAGAGGCTTTTCCGCAATCCGCAGACCACTCGCCTCGTCAGACGATGCAACGACTTCGGCGCTGGCGGCGTCGCTGTCGCAGTTGGAGAGCTCGCCCCCGGACTCGACATCAATCTCGACGCAGTCCCCAAAAAATATGAAGGACTGAACGGTACCGAACTTGCTATTTCCGAATCGCAGGAACGCATGGCAGTCGTCGTACGCGCAAAGGACGCCCCGGCTTTCATCGCCGCGGCCAATGCGGAAAACCTGAATGCTGCGATTATTGCCTTCGTCACGGCCGAACCACGGCTTGTCATGCGCTGGCAGGGAAAAACCATTGTCGACATCGACCGGTCCTTCCTCGATACCGCCGGTGCAAGCCGTTCGGCCCATGCGCGCATCGGGCAACCTTCAGGGACATGGGCCTGGCTCCCCGAAAAGGCGGCCACAGCCCTCTGTGCTGACACCGAAACCGCTTGGCACGCCATCCTCTCCGATCTTTCCTGCGCGTCCCAGCGCGGACTCATCGAACGGTTCGACGGCTCGATCGGCTCCTCCTCGGTCCTGTTCCCCCTGGGCGGTGCATACCAGTCCACCCCCGAATGCGGGATGGCAGCACGTATCCCCGTCGGTCCCGGAAAGGAAACCCCGACCGTCAGTCTTATGACCATGGGCTACGACCCGAAAGCCGCAACCTGGAGCCCGTTTCACGGGGCACAGTATGCAATTCTCGAATCGCTGGCAAAAATTCTCGCGCTCGGCGGAGACCCCCGCACCGCGCGGCTTACCTTCCAGGAATATTTTGAACGGACCTCAAGCCCCGAAGCCTGGGGAAAACCGGCAGCAGCAGTCCTCGGAGCGCTCGAAGCGCAGCTCGAGATGGGGACGGCCGCAATAGGCGGTAAGGACAGCATGTCCGGCACCTTCCACGAGCTCACCGTTCCGCCCACCCTCGTTTCTTTCGCCGTCGCGGTTACGGACGAACAGCACGTCCGGGGAGGCTCGCTCACCGCAGCCGGAAAGCACGTCGTTCTGGTACGCGCCCCCTGGCTTCGGGACGGAACTCCCGACTGGACAGCCTTCAAGAACAATATCGATCAGGTGCTCCCGCTTTCAAAGGCTATCAGCGCAGCCTATCCTGTCGGTCCGGGCGGCATAGCCGCAGCACTGTCGAAGATGGCGTTCGGAAACCGAATCGGTGTCAACATCCTTCCGGAAGCGCTCGACCGGATCGAACTGTCAGCACCGCTGCCGGTACCAGAGAACACGCCCGCTGCCCGGGCTGTCCTTTTCGCGCCGCTCTACGGTTCGCTGATTCTCGAGCTGGATGCCGATAACGCTGCCCGGTTGCCCGAAGAAAGTTCCCTATGGATTACGCTCGGCACAACAACAAAAGATCCCGCCATTATCATGAGCGGCATGCGCATTCCGCTCGACAGCGCCCAAATGTCCTGGGAAAAGCCGCTTTCGCGCGTTTTCCCGCCGGTATCCGGAATCCTGCCGGAGTCGGGAATACCTGTCTGGGCGGCCGAACTTCCGAAAGGCGGGAGCAGACGAAACGGCTCAAGCTCACAACCCAGCCCTGCCCGGAACGTTCCGGCAAAGGTTCCGGAACACCTTCGGACGGCGAAACCAGTCGTCGTTCTTCCGGTTTTTCCGGGTACAAACTGTGAATACGACATGGCCCGAGCTTTCCGTCTTGCCGGAGCCGAGACCCGGTTTGTCGTCCTCCGGAACCGGACAGCCGAAGATCTCGCCGCCTCCATCGCCGAACTCGGCTCAGCGATCGACGACTCGCACATACTAGCGTTCTCGGGCGGCTTTTCCGCCGGAGACGAGCCCGACGGCTCCGGAAAATTCATCGCGAATGTCATACGCGAACGCAGAATATCGGATGCCATCATGACCTTGCTCGAAAACCGGAAAGGACTGATCCTCGGCATCTGCAACGGTTTCCAGGCTCTTGTAAAAACAGGCTTGCTGCCCTACGGTACAATCATGTCCCCATCGGAAGAGATGCCCACCCTCACGTACAACTCGATCGGACGCCATATTTCCCGATTCGCAGCAACGCGCATCACATCGGATATCTCTCCCTGGGCAGGAACAGACCGTCTCAGCCAGGGGAAAATTCATCAAATTCCTGTCTCGCATGGTGAAGGCCGTGTTATAATCGAAGCTTCGCTTGCGCAAAAACTGTTCGAACAGGGCCAGGTGTTTTCGCAATATGTTGATCACAGCGGATTTCCCGTCATGACCGAACCTGATAATCCCAACGGCTCGCAATACGCGATCGAAGGCTTGACCAGCCCCTGCGGACGGATTTTGGGAAAAATGGGACACAGTGAACGGCCGCTGGACACACGGACGCATTCAGCACAAGCCGCATTGTATAAAAACATACCAGGCGACACCTGCCAGGATATTTTTACCGCAGGCGTGCACTATTGGCTCGCCTGACGGCAAAGCCCAAAAAAAAGGAAACAGGAGCAACTATGAAAAAGCAACTGCGTATCGCAGCGCTCATCGCATCATTCTTCGCATTACTCATTGCGGCATCATGCTCAAAGCCCCAAACCGCACTTATCAACGATTTCGATCAGGCTCAAGAGGTCTCGAACAAGTCCGGCAAAGATCTCGTTATCATTTTTACCGGGTCCGACTGGAACGAATCGAGCAAAACCTTGCTTGCTTCGGTGTTTACCGAAGACTACATCAAAAAGCTTTCCAAAAAATATGTGCTGTGCAACATCGATATCTTGCAGGATGCAAATGCTGCAGATGAAGCAGTGCTCCAGAAAAACTACACCCTTGCCTCGGAATACGCTGTACAGGCAATGCCCTGGTTCATACTTCAGACTCCTCAAGGCGAGCTCTACGGTTCTACAGCCGGCGCAGAAGAAAGCCTCACCCAAGAATCTGTTATCTCTCTGTTCGAATCCTTTGCGGACCGCAGAAAACAACTGGTGACGCTCAAGAAAAAAATAGCTTCTGCAAAAGGAACGGAAAAAGCGAGCGCCATCGATGCCTTCCTGTCTGCCGTCGAATCGAACCGGCGTGAACAGTATGAAGACCTGATACGTCAGGTACCGGATCTGGATCCGGAGAACAGCGCACCGGCAGCTGACGGTACAACCGGACTTCGAGGAAAATACATGCTGCAAAGCGCCTATCTCGACGCCATCGGAAAATATCAGAACGGCGCCCTTGTCGAGGCCGGAAACACATTCTTCGCCGTTCTGGATACAGCTCCGCTTACCGGTGCGCAAAAACAGGAAGCCTTATACATGGGCGCGTATATGCACGCAATGTCGGGAGAGACCGAAGAAACCACAGTTATCGAATGGCTGGAAAAAGCCGTCGAAGCGGATCCCGACGGAGAAGGCGCAGTACAGATACGCGCAACCATAGACCAGATCCGGGCGAATGCAGCAGCGGCTTCGGTCCTGGAGGAATAACCCTTCATTGACGATATGCGCCACATAAAGTAATCTGTAGATCTGTTATGGATTCATCGGAACCACCGTCTACCCAGCTTTATTTTCTCGTGCTCGCGATTCTTCTGTTGCTCTCCATGTTTTTTTCAGCATCGGAGAGCTCCTTTCTTTCGGCAAGCCGGCTCAGGCTCCGCTATCTTTCAGAAAAAAAGAACAAAGCGGCTATCCGGACCGAAAACCTTACCCGACAAAAAGACCGCTTCCTTACCGCTATACTCATCGGTAACAACATCGTCAACATTGCTACCAGCGCACTCATTACAGCAGTCTCTATAGACCTCTTTGGCAACAGCGGAGTCGGCATCGCCACTGCAATTTCCACGCTTGTCATTCTCATTTTTGGAGAAATACTGCCAAAATCGATCGCAATTACCCGTCCCGAATCGATAGCCCTTAAACTGTCGCTTCCGCTTTCCGTCTGTATCGTTCTTCTGACACCGCTCATCCTCCTTTTCTCCGGAATTACCGGGCTGATCACCAGACTTTTGGGAATCAGAACGGCAAAAGGCCCGAGAGCCGTAACCGAAGAAGATATAAAGACGCTCATCGAAATCAGCGAAGAAGAAGGACTGATTGAATCAAAAGAACGCGAGATGCTCAGCAATATCATGAAATACTCGGATCTGACGGCCAGAGATCTCATGACTCCGCGAACAGATATCGTTGCGGTCAGCGAAAGCTCATCAATCGCCGAGCTGCTCGAACTGTCCCGGGCCACCAGCTTTTCACGCTTCCCTGTCTACGGAGATGATATAGACGACATTCGTGGAATCATGTACATAAAAGATTTTCTGTACGCAACAGAACACAATCCTGATACCAACATCCGGAGCCTGATTCGTCCGGTTTTCTACTGTTTTGAAGGTCAAACAATCTCTTCGCTCCAGGCGAAATTTCATGAAAAAAAGCAGAACCTTGCCATTGTACTAGATGAATATGGCGGAACCGCCGGACTTGTTACTACAGAAGATCTGCTGGAAAAAATATTCGGAGACTTGCAGGATGAATACGACAAACCCGCCGAAATTCACGCGATAACTCCACCACACCCTGAACAACAGTCGATCCCCGCCACCGTTCCGGGATGGATTCGTCTTGATGAAATATCGGAAAAACTCGGGATATCCCTCCAGTCGGATTTTTACGACACCTTGGGAGGATACCTGCTCGAACGTTTTGGAGACATACCCGCACCCGGATCACAGATCATCGAACAGGGATTCGTACTCATAGTCGAAGCCGTTGTTGGAAACCGGATAGAAACCATCCGGTTACAGCCTGAAGGAGGAACGGCATGAACGGCACGCCACTGCTTTCCGCGCTGCTTCTATTCGTCCTGCTTCTGTTTTCTGCGCTTTTTTCAGCCTCCGAAAGCGCAATTACCGCACTTCCCAAAAGTCGCATCAGGCTTATACGCAAGGGGAAAACCCGCAGAGACAAACTGCTGGCTGCCTTCCTGTCCAATCAGCAGAAACTGATTACAACCCTGCTAATCGGCAACAATATCGTGAACATCTGGGCGTCAAGCCTCGCAACCGCACTGGCAATCGGTATTTTCGGGCAGGAAGGAGTCGGCGTAGCAACCGGTGTGATGACAATCCTATTGCTCATCTTCGGAGAAATCACCCCAAAAACCATGGCGACGAATCACCCGGACGCTGTCGCACATCACACAGCCCCATTCATCGCCGTGCTCTGGAAAGTCCTTTCGCCTCTTACCCTGTTTTTTTCCGCTATCAATTCATTTTTTATAGCAGTTTTCAAAAAACTGTTTCCTGAACAGGACCATCGCCTTACAGAAGACGAGCTTCGCACTATCGTCGACCTCGGGCAGAAAGACGGAGCGCTGGAAAAAGTCGAACATCAATTGATGAATCGCGCGTTCGATTTTCCGGACACGCGGCTCAGAGAAATAATGACGCCTCGCACATCTATCAGCGCTATCTCCGTCACAGCGGATCTTTCCGAAGTGCTCGACGCATTCAAAGAGACCGGATATTCCCGCCTGCCTCTGTATCGCGATTCGCTCGAATCTATCATCGGAATAGTCCACTACAAGGATATACTGTTTTATTCGTTGAGTCCTGATGGCCGCCCGGACGGAGACATCCCCGAAGAGCTTGTCAGAAAAATTCGTTTTGTACCGGAAACGCAGGGAACTTCCGAATTTCTCAGAGAGATGCGAGCACACAACCTTAACATGGCAATCGTAATAGACGAACATGGTATGACAGCCGGACTGGTAACCCTTGATGACGCAGTAACAGCAGTATTCGGCTCCATCAAGGACGAATACGACAGCGACAACGAAAATCCGGACGAAAAAATTCAGATACTCGGAAAGGGCCACATTCGCATACCGGGCGATCTAAAATTGACTGATTTCAACACACTTGTCAAAACAAATCTTGAATCGGACTGGTACGAAACAATCGGCGGGTTTATTCTGGAAAAAACAGACAGACTGCCGGAAAAGGGAAGCAGTATTCCCTGCGGATCCATTACCTTTATAATCGAAGAAGTCGCGGACAGAACAATACGCCGAATGTCCGTCTATTTTGAGGAACAATCTATATGAAGACGAACAGCCAGAAAAAAACCGTACAAATTCTTGTTGCCGGATGGCATTCCCGACTGGATGCGCTTGTCAGCGAACTTGAAGCGCAAAAATCAGCCGGAAAAACAATCGAAGTCGTCATTCTCGACACCATTGAACCGGATACCGTTCAAAACGCAGAAGCTCAGTGCCTGATTCTCTACACCGGTGCACTTCCGGACGGAACTTCCCTTCAAGATACGCTCGCACACCTTCGGCAGGCGTGTCCCCGGACAGCTCATAGCATAATTATCACCGACACCGATACAGAAGCAGAAATCGCCAGGACACTGTATCACGACACAGCGGTTGTTATCTCTCAGGAATCACTCTATATACGCATAGCTGCTCAAACTGCCAGGCAAACCGGATTGGCAGAGGTCTATGAAGAGCTCATCAGTTTTGCAGGAAACGATGTTTACACTGTTCCGGCAGGCAGTCTTGCTGGCCTGCCCTACAGCAGAACGCTCAGATTCTATGAGAATGCCTGCATTGCCGGCATCATCTCCAGAGGAATCGTTCGTCTGAATCCACCGATGAACACATTGATCCAAAAAGACGACCTGCTCATCCTTATTGCACAAAATCTCGAAAACATCACAGAAAGCCCTGCAATTTTGCCCGCTCCGGACATCACGGTTATCTCCAAAACAGCAGTAACAACCAAACGCGCCGAATCTTTTCTGGTTTTCGGATGGAACCGCTTCTGCAATCGGCTGCTTCAGGAATTATCGCACTATACCGGAGACGGCTCGTCGGTCCGGGTAATCGCAAACGAATCTGTATCGATACCAGCCATACAGCGGCTGCAGACCACTGTTGAACAGCTCGATATCAATTCCCGGAACGTATTGGAGTCTATTGTCTACGAATATTATGAGAATATCATTGTTGTCGACAACGAAACTCTGCATGAACAAGTCCAGTCTGTCCTGAATGAACGAGGGCTCGCAAATAATGTGGTTTTTTTCAAAAACCCTCTGGTACAAGACGCTCAGACCAAGCGTATATTTAAACTTGCCGCACAAGCAGCACTGCACCCGACAACAGCTGCAGTCTTTTCTGATTTAACAAATCCGGAAGGTGCAGAAATATATCTCAAACCGGCAGGGAATTACATAGAAATTGACACCGACACAGATTTTTATACTATAATTGAGTCTGCACGACGTTTGAACGAAACCGCAATCGGCTACATCCTGCATGAAACAGGCGATATTGTCATCAATCCTGCAAAAGACAAGAAGAATCGCTTCTATCATTTTGACAAGATTATTGTGCTGGCGGACGAACATTAACGAAACAGGAAATTTTCTATGAAACTGAAACGAAAACTTGCAATCGCATTCCTTAGCCTCTCGTTGTTGCCTTTTTTGGTAGGACTTCTGATTGTCATTTTGACTACCAGTAAAACTATCGAAAAAAACGCAATCGGCTTCATGACAGAGTACACTGCATCGATCTCCGGCGAAGTCGGCATTTACTTCAAGGAAAAACTGAGTTACCTGGAAGCCTATACCCATTTCCCGTCCGTCGTTGAATTAGACTGGACGCTTGTGGCTCCCGGCTTTTCCACCCTTTCGCAGTCGAACGGAGAGTTTTCATCAATCCTGATGGTTCAGTCGGACGGGTCGTATTACCGTTCGGACAACCCCGGAAACCTGGCACAAGGCGGACTGATGACGACGGACAACACCGATCCCGCATCCGCCCCGGTATTATTGAACAACAGAGATTACTTTATCCGCACCATCACAGATAATCCTGCAGCCCAACGAGTGAGTTACATTTCTGATCCAAACCTGTCAAAATCCACCGGAAAAAAACAGCTGGTACTTGCAGCAAACATCGTTGATGAGCAATCGTACAACGAAGGACTCCTTGCCATTACCATCGATGCGGAAACGCTCGACAGCTTTCTGAGGAGCAAGACAGCGCGCACTTTCGATTTTTTCGGCAACAAGGCAGAAATGATCCTCTTTTCCGATACCGGTGCGCTCGTTTCCGTCGAGACCTGGGACAAAGAAGCCGAAGCCTATTCAGAAACTCTTCTGACCACATCGCAATTACTGACACGTAAAGATCTTCCTGAAGAACTCGATACCGCAATTCAAACCGCACTGGACCAGAATGTCCCGTATACAACCTATATCAGCAGGCAGGATCGGAACGTGTATTACGTTGTCTGCAATCCTATCCCCGATACCAACTACAATCTTGCATTCAGGGTTCCGTCGAGCGTCCTGTTCCAGGCAATTACCGATATATGGGTCACTATGCTCACTATATCGATTGCCACTGTTATCCTTGTCGTACTGTGTGCCTTGCTGATTGGAAAGGGTATCGCCAACCCGTTAGCCAATACGGTAAAAACGCTCAAAGATATTTCTGAAGGCACCGGAGACTTGACGTATCGACTGCAAGTTATCGGAAAGGACGAAACGAGCGATGTCAGCCACTATTTCAACCGGTTCATAGAAACCCTCCATACAATGATATCCGATGTCAAATCCGAGTCCGATCAAATAGAAAGAATATCGATCGCTCTGGAAGAGCGCTCAGAGATCATTAAAAATGATATCGAAGGAATTTCGTCGAATGTTTCGGATTTAAATTTCCATACTGAAGAACAAAGCGCCAGCGTCACCGAAACGTCATCGACCATACACCAAATTGCGAAAAATATTGAAAGTCTGACAGGACAAATCGAAGGACAGTCCGCAAGCGTTACCGAATCGTCTGCGGCGATCCAGCAAATGGTATCCAATATCAATTCAATTTCTTCCAATCTGGACAAGGCAGGCAACGGATTCGAAGAACTCCTGTCCGCCTCGAATACCGGCCGCGACAGCATGCAGCATGTTATAGAACTGGTAAAGGATGTCTCTTCGCAATCGGAACATCTCCTGGAAACGAACGAGATAATCGATGCAATCGCCAGTCAGACTAACCTGCTTGCCATGAACGCCGCGATCGAAGCGGCTCACGCTGGAGAAGCCGGAAAAGGGTTCTCGGTCGTTTCAGACGAAATCCGGAAGCTTGCAGAAAGTTCATCGGAACAGTCGAAAGTCATAGAAGTCGAACTGAAAAAAGTCGTAACGACAATCGGAAGCATTGTAGACGCCTCTGCAAACGCAGACAACGCCTTCGGAGCAGTTGCAGACAGAATAAAGGAAGCCAACGGACTCATCCAGGAAATTCGTATGGCTATGAGAGAGCAGAACGAGGGAAGCCGGCAGGTCCTTGAAGCACTTGATGAAATACAGAATATAACCATCCAAATCCGCGACGGTTCGCTGGAAATGAATCAGGGCGCAGCAATGATCCTGAAAGAAATGACGCGGCTTGAAAACATTTCTCTGAAAGTGCAACAAAGCACACAAAACATCGCTCGGACAAGTGATACGATTGCGCAAACTATAGAAGAAATTCAGGAAGTAACCAGTCAGAACAGCCAGGCTGTGCGTACCCTGAACGAGATAACCGGCCGATTCAAGCTGTAAGTAAACCAGTAACTTTGGCAAAGCCGCGGATTCAACGAACATACGCAAGTTCGCAAATCCGCCGGCTGTGCGCCATAATCCTGAATCAATCCTCAGGATCTATTGATGCAGGTTCCTCTGGCAGGCCGGTGTCGTCCGCAGTATCCTGCGGAGCTTCAACTTCAAGCGCAATATCTACGATTGTAAAAAACAGAATAATCACGATCGGTCCCAGCAAAATGCCGTTCATGCCAAAAACCTGCAATCCGCCCAAAATAGAAAAGAATATCAGCAATGGATGGATTTTTATCCGGTCCTTCAGGAACAGCGGCCGCAAAAAATTGTCAAGAAAGCTGATAAAGAAGGCACACAACACCATAAAAACAACACCGGCTACAACACCCTTCGACGCAAGAACGCTCAAGCCCAGGGGAAACCATATAAGCGCACACCCGACCATCGGAACAAAGGAACTAAATAAAATCAGCACTGAAAAAAGGAGTGCGCCGCGGATATTGAAGATTGTAAAAAGCAGAAAAGCGGCAATGGCCTGATAAAAAGCGACCAGAAAAAAACCCTTAAAGAGATTTTTCGTCACATCGCGAAATTTGGACAACAGCCGGCGTGAACTCTTCTTGTCGATAGGGATTGCATTGATAAATACATCGGCTAGATACTTTGCATCAAGATAAAAGAAATACAGAGCAAAACAGATAAAAACCAGCGAAAGAACAAAATTGCCAAGATTTTTTAGAATTCCAGTTGTCAGGGTCATTATGCTTGCCGAATACGAACCGATAAACGACAACAGCTCCGCCTTGAGATCAATCCGGGAAATATCTATGGTCCCCAAAGAAAGCTCCGCTACAATTTCCGTTATCCGCGTCCCCAGTATATTCGTCCTGAAGAACTCGGGATTCGCAGTCAACCATTTATGCACTTCTTCCAGAAACAGCTTTCCCTGTCCAAGCAACTGAAAGCCGATAAAAAAAAGCATTCCGGCCAGGAGCAGTACCGTACCCAGCGAAAACACACCGGCAAGTAGATGCCGCAGTGCCTCATAGCCTTTCTTTTTCGGATTCATCCTGCGCAGTATTGCTGAATGCAGTGGGCTTATCAGGATATAGGCAACAGCAGACCAGAGAATTACACTCATATAGGGAAGCATCAGCTTTCCCATAAGCATTACCATCAGAGCCAAAAGTCCGAGCAAAGAAATAGCTTGCACCTGTTTTCGTTGTACCATATATGAAACTATATCCTTTCCGATAACGATTGCAAAGAGGAGATTCTGCGGATATACTAAGTTGACACAGGAAACTAACTGGAGGTTCTCATGCAATACGGATTTTTTGACGACGATAAGCGGGAGTACGTCATCACCAACCCCAAAACGCCGGTTAAGTGGATAAACTACGTCGGGAATCTTTCTTTCGGCGGGTTTATCGATCACACCGGGGGATCGCAGTTATGTTGTAGCGATCCTGCCCTGAACAGAATAACAAAATACATACCACAGCTGCCGGCGTCAGATTTCAAGGGCGAAACCGCTTATCTACGCATCCGGACACCGGGAACTCCCGCATCCGAGGCAACAATACTGTCTCCGTACTGGGTTCCCTGTATGGAACCCTTCGATCGGTTCGAGTGCCGGATAGGGCTGTACTATACCCGATGGACAACCGAAGCGGCCGGACTTCGGTGCGATATACTTGCGTTTGTACCGCCCGGAGAAAAGCAGCTGATACGCGAGTACCGAATCACGAACATTTCAGGAAAACCTTTGGAGGTAGATCTTGTCCCTGTAATCGAGTTTAGTCATTTTGACGCCCTCAAACAGCTGACAAACGCAGACTGGGTACCACAAACGATGCAATCGCAGGCAATTACCATCGGGAACCACACAGCAGGTATTGCGGCGTACGCCTTTATGAAACGCGACTACGCGGTGAATGTGTTCACCGCCGACCGGAATCCCGATTCATGGGAAACAGACAGAAAACGATTTCTTGGAGACAACGAGTACGGCACCTGGAGGCACCCTCTTTCTCTGGAAGCAGAGCACCTCAGCTGCAAAAATGCTGTTCGGGGCGATATAATAGCCGCTCTGCACTTTAATCTTGGAGTCCTTGCCAACGGCCAAGAAGCGCTTACGACAACCCGAATTTTTCAGGCTCCTTCGTTGCAGTCGGTTCCGGAATTCTGCAAAACACGGTTCAGCAGTTCAGAAACCAAAGAAGCTTTCAATAAACTGCACGCATTCTGGGATTCATATCTTTCGGTAATACGCATTAATACGCCCGACGCAGCCTTCAACTCGATGCTGAATATCCATAATCCCCGTCAGTGCTATACCACAAAAACCTGGTCCCGGTATCTGTCCTTGTATCAATTAGGCTACGGCTCGGACCGGGGAATTGGCTTTAGGGATTCATCGCAGGATACTATGGGCGTTATTGCACAGATACCTGACGAGGCCCGGGCTCTCATGGAAAAACTGTTGTCGGTGCAAAGCGCAGACGGATCGGCCTATCATCAGTTCAATCCGCTCACCATGACAGCCGGCCGCGGCGACTCGCTTGAGTATGACGACCGACCCCATTTCTACTCCGACGATCATCTGTGGATCGTGCTCGCGGTAATATCCTATGTAAAGGAAACAGGGGATTATGCGTTTTTGGACAAAGCCATACCCTTCTACGAAAAAGACTCACACGAGCAACCCCTTGAGACAGGAACTGTCATTGAGCATCTTGAACGCGCGATTTCCTTTACACAGCGTACCACCGGATCTCATGGTCTGCCGCTCCTCGGTTTTGCAGACTGGAATGATACCGTAAATCTTCCAACCGGTGCAGAAAGTCTTTTTACCGCGAATTTGTTCGGATGGGCGTTAATCGAAATGGCAGAGCTTTCTCTATTCCGAAACGATGGGAAAGAAAAAGAGTATAGGGAAATGCACGCAGCCATGAAAGAACGAGTAAATAACAGTGCATGGGACGGAGACTGGTACATTCGATATTTTGATGACAAAGGAAATCCGGTCGGTTCAGTGCAGAACGAATTCGGAAAACTCTGGCTGAACGGACAATCCTGGGCAGTCTTGTCCGGGTTCGCTGATGGCACCGATCGAGGCAGGCGAGCGATGAACGCTGTCAAAACACATCTTGCCACAGACAAGGGCATAAAACTGTCCTGGCCGGGATATAACGGCTTTGATCCGCAAAAAGGCGGCGTTACTACCTATCCTCCGGGAGCCAAAGAAAACGGAGGAATATTTCTCCATCCGAATCCCTGGGCAATCATAGCCGAAACGATACTCGGCGACGGAAACCAGGCGTTCAGCTACTACTCCAGAATCAATCCTGCTGCTAAAAACCACTCCATCGATGAATACGAGTGCGAACCGTTCTGTTATGCCCAGAATATTCTTTCCAACGAACATCCGAACTTCGGTTTAGCGCGCAATTCCTGGCTCTCCGGAACAGCAAGCTGGATGTACCAGAGCGCCACCAAGTATATTTTGGGGATTCGCCCGGAGCATGACGGCCTCAGGATTGATCCATGCGTACCGGACAGCTGGAAAGAATTTTCCGTCGAACGCCTTTGCCGGGGAACAAAATACCGGATAACCATTCGAAATCCTTCGGGTGTTTGCAAGGGTATAGCATCGCTTACCGTCGACGGAATGAGTGTTGCCGGCAATCTGGTTTCCTGGAAGAAAAGCACACACTGCGAAATACTCGCCATCATGGGCTAGCCGAAGAATCAGAAATTAGTACTGGAACATAAAAAGAGAAGCCGTCCGGAAATACATTCCGGACGGCTTCAGAACTCTGCAAGAGCTTTATCAGTGTACGCATATCAAAGCTGGAGGGCTCATTCTGCGCATGCTGTCAACACTGTCGGCTTAACCGACCGTTACCTTAATTTTTACTGTACTTCCGGCTGTTCCGGCCGATACCAGCGTTCCATCGGCATGTACGCTTCCGGACACAACAGATAGAGCAATTTTCCCTGAAGGATTCCGGTTCTCCACTTCGATTTCGTACGTACAGCCCCGATACGCACGGGTTATAACCGCATGTTGAACATGAGCCGGAAGCCTCGGTTCAATGCGCAAGCCCGCATGCTCAGGCCGTACACCTGCGATCCACTGAGACAGCGCAACAAAGTTCCATGCTGCGGTACCGGTAAGCCAGCTGTTTTTTGCTTCGCCATGGCGGCGCGCAGCCTTGCCTGCGATCATCTGTGCATAGACGTACGGTTCCAGACGGTGAATCTCGCTCATGTCCTCCAAATAGGCGGGAGCGATTTTTCGGTAATAATCCCAGGCACGTTCAGGTCTTCCGGATTTAATTTCTCCGATAATTACCCAGGGATTATTGTGGCAGAAAATACCTGCATTCTCCTTGTATCCCGGCGGATACGAAGAAACTTCGCCCAACTCGATATGATAATCCTTATACGGCGGATCAAGAATAACGATTCCATACTGAGTATCAAGATGCGTTTTTACCGAATCGAGCGCCTTGAGCGGAAAGCCCTTGTCGGCACCAATCTGGGCCATTGCGCCAAATCCCTGTGTTTCAATAAATATTTTGCCGTCTTCGCATTCGTGCGAACCAATCTTGTTTCCAAAATCATCATACGCACGAATAAACCATTCGCCGTCCCAACCGGTTTTACAAATCTGTACTGCCATCTTGTCTGCCTCTTCTTCGGCAAACGCGGCTTCAGCCTCTTCACCCATCAGACGGCACATTGCAGCATACTCCGGAGCAGCATATACAAACATCTGCGCAATCATCACAGATTCGGCGTTTTTCCCATCTTTATTAGTGCTGGTCTGGAATGAATCGTTGGGATCCGTACTGAAGCAGTTGAGGTTCAGACAGTCGTTCCAGTCTGCCCTCCCGATAAGCGGCAGGCCATGCGGTCCCAGATGATTGATCGTATAGCGGAATGATCTTTTCAAGTGCTCGAACAAAGTTGCCTTGTTGGTCGGACTGTTGTCGAAAGGAACCATCTCCTTCAGGAAGTCAGTGTCTCCTGTTTCGCGGAGATATCCGCCGACACCCAGAATAAGCCACAGAGGATCGTCATTGAAGTTGCTGCCGACGTCAGCGTTTCCCCTTTTGGTCAGGGGCTGGAACTGGTGGTAGGCCGATCCATCCTCGAACTGTGTCGAAGCAACATCGAACAGCCGCTCCCGGGCGCGTGAAGGAATCTGGTGGACAACCCCGAGCATATCCTGGCTTGTATCGCGGAAGCCAATCCCGCGGCCTATTCCGCTTTCAAAGTAGCTTGCCGAACGTGCAAAATTGTATGTAACAATGCACTGATACTGGTTCCAGACACACATCCGGTCCAATTTTTCGTCGCCAGTCTTCAAGGTAAAACTGGACAGAAGTTTTTTCCAGTAGTCGCCAAGCGCATCGAATGCCGTCCGAACCTGTTCGGGCGTCGCAAACCGCTTCTGCAGTTCGATCGCCTTCTCTTTATTGATTACCCGCATTGAGGCATTGGTCTGTAAAAGATTCTTCGAAGCAGGAGGGCATCCGTTCTCGCCGGCAAATTTCCGGGTATCTTCCATTTCGATATATCCAAGAACGAAAATGTAGGTTTGCGAAGCTCCGGGCGCAAGCTCAATATTCAGGCGATGGCTCGCAATCGGAGACCAGCCGTCGGCGACAGAGTTACCGCTTTTACCGGAAAGTATTGTATCAGGATTTTCGTACCCGTTATGCAGGCCCAGAAACGTTTCCCTGTCGGTGTCAAAACCGTCAGGCTGTGCATTTACCGAATAAAATGCAAAATGATTCCTGCGCTCCCGATATTCTGTCTTGTGATAAATCGCTCCGCCTTCGATTTCCACTTCTCCGGTAGAAAAGTTTCTCTGGAAATTTGTCGTATCATCGAGCGCGTTATACAGACACCATTCTACAAAGGAGACAAGAGAAATATTCTTGTCTGTTGCCGACGTATTAGTGAGCGTAAGCATTTGCACTTCAGCGTTTTCACCGTTCGGCACCATATACAGGACATCAGCTTTGAGCCCATTTTTCGAGGATGCTATTTTACTGTACCCAAATCCGTGTCTGCACTCATAGGAGTCCAGTTCGACGCGCATGGGTTTCCAGCCCGGATTCCACACGCAGTCTCCGTCTTTAATATAGAAGTAACGACCGTTATTATCCAGCGGAACATCATTATAACGATATCGGGTCAAACGTCTGAGCCGTGCATCGGTATAAAAAGAATAACCGCCTGCAGTATTCGAGATAAGCGAGAAGAATTTGGTATTTCCCAGGTAATTTATCCATGGATAAGGGGTCCGCGGTGTATTGATAACATATTCGCGGTGTTTGTCGTCAAAAAAGCCGAATTTCATACGCTGTCTCCTTCGTTAGTTGATTGCATCAACTAACTATACAGTAGCACATTGGCAACCGGTTGTCAAACAAATAAACCGCACAAATTTCTCCGGTTTTTTAAAAAAAACCCGGCAAGAATAATCGGGTTTCGATCAGGTTCAATGCGTATTTTCCGTCTGACAAAGAGGTTCCGGGATTATCGCAGGAAGTCCCAAAACATATCCATCATAACGAATGCTCATCCGTTAAGACGCAGGTTCATCAGTTTGGTCGAACGTTTTTTGCTTCAATATCCTTGAAATAGCGAACCGTTCCGACGCGAAGCTCATCAGTCGCATCCTCGTCGCAGACAATGATAGCGCGAGGGTGCATCTGGAGAATGCTGATAGTCCACATATGGTTTACCCCTTCTTCGACAGCATGATGCAGCGCACGCGCCTTTGTATATCCGGTGGCCAAAATGACAACTTCTTCCGCATCGGTAATAGTACCAACTCCGACAGTCAAAGCCTTTGTAGGAACCTGTTCAGGGTCGCCACCGAAAAAGCGAGAGTTCATGATTATCGTGTCCTGGGTTAGCGTCTTTTGCCTGGTACGGGATGTAAGTGAAGAACCAGGCTCGTTGAAGGCAATATGACCATCAGCTCCAACTCCGCCAAGAAACAGATTAATCCGGCCGTATGAACGAATTTTTTCTTCATAGCGTGCACATTCAGCTTCTGAATCCCCGGCCATACCATTTAAAATATTGATGTTAGCCGGTTCGATATCGATATGTGAAAAAAAGTTGTCGAACATAAACCGGTGATAGCTTTGCGGATGATTCTCGTCGAGCCCGACATATTCATCCATATTGAATGTCACAACATTCTTGAACGACACTTTTCCGGCTTTATACAGCCTGATAAGCTCCTTGTACACACCGAGAGGCGTCGACCCTGTCGGTAAACCAAGAACGAAGGGCTTGTCCGGTGTCGGTCCGTATGCAGTAATCCGATGAACTATATGATTGGCAGCCCATTCTGCACAGGTTGAATAATCTTCTTTAATAATAACCCGCATACAACAACTCCTATAAAATGTTTTTCTTTATTGACCCTTTAATTATAGTAGCAAGAACATTGCAATACTTGTCGAAAACAACAACATCGGCATCAAACCCGGGAATTAAAGCTCCCTGGCGAGAATACTTCATTACCTGGGCAGGATTCATAGATGCAAATTTAACTGCATTTTCGACAGGCAGACCATAGGACATAAGATTCTTGACACCATTAATCATGGTCAACGCAGAACCGGCAATAACATCGTCTTTCTTGCGATGGAAACATCCATCATGATAAATGACTTCTTCCCCATTTGCAATCAAATTTCCGGTCCGCTGTTCTGTCGGCTTTAAGGAGTCTGTTACCAGGACTATTTTATCCAGGGGCTTGTCCCGTACAAGCAGGCGAATTAGATCGGGATGAACATGGAAACCGTCGGCAATCAGTTCACATGTCATTTCCGGGTGAATCAAAATAGCACCTGCTGCACCTGGGTTCCGGTGATGCATTTCGCTCATTGCATTGAAAATATGCGTTGAATGCAAAATTCCTGCTTGCATCCCCTCTACCATATTTTCATAGGTTGCGTTGGTGTGGCCGGCCTGCAGCACAATATTCTTTTTAATGCAGTACAGCGCAAGTTCACGCATTCCCTTTATTTCCGGTGCAACGGTCATGTTTACAATATGCCCTTCAGACGCAGTCCAAAGCCGTTCCATCAGTTCAATGTGTACCGAGCTCAGCGTTTCAGGCCGCTGTACTCCAAGACGATCGGGAGATATGAATGGGCCCTCCAAGTGCAAGCCCATAATTCGCGCGCCGGACTCCTTCCCCATCGCATCGACAACCGCTTTGATCGAAGCAATCATAGTATCGGGTTCACTTGGATAGAGGGTCGGATTGAACGCGGTCACACCGAATTGCGCAAGAGTCCGGGACATTTCGATGATCGCCTCGGGCGAATTGTCCTCGGTACCAAATCCCGCAAAGCCGTGGATATGTGTATCGATGAGTCCAGGAACAATAAAAGCACCTTCCACATCGAAAATGCGAACAGAGGGATCGAAATGCTTCTGTAAAAATCTTTTTTCACTGAACACATCCTCGATTTTCCCATCCTGTATATATACAGAACAGTTTTCCATAACGGTAAATCCAGTGACAAGAGTACCATTATGCAAACAAACAGGAGCACTCATTACTTCCTCCTTTTCCAAAGATCGGCGAACGGCAGCCTGACACTGTATCCCTCCGGCCGATCAGCTAACGGTTAACCCGGCTCCCCTGGCAATAGATCCGCCGCCGACACCAACAGGGAGCACACCGGTCGGCTGAACTGCGCCGCGAATTGTGCGCGCAAGAGCCCTGATCGAACATTCGGCTACGCCATAGGTTGCAATAATAGTGTGCACATTCTCGGGAAGAATCGCAAGATCCTCCGGACTGCGCAGAGCGACCACTATCAACTTATCGGGACCAGCGTACTGGAGGCACGCATCCAGAAGCTTGAGCTGCGCAGGCCATTTATATGCATTGTAGGTGCAAAACACTAGATAGTCCGCCATAAAAGCCCAGTCGCTCGCACCAAGACATTCGGTTTCATTCGGTTCAAGCCCAACCGAATATTCGTGAACAGAAGGAAAATATTCCGAAAAGACATCCTTAAAACTAACCTGATAAAAATTAGTGTTGTCGCTCATCATCAATCGCCCCATGGACGGTCTGACAATGCCAATCCGCGAATCGGGAGCAACAGAACGCAGCGGCAGAAGTCCTGTCGAATTCCGCAATAGTGTTATCGACTTGTCTGCGCAGCGCTGTATCGTCGAGAGCTTGTCGGCGGATGCGCATACCCTGTCAGTCACTGCGTGGGGAGGAACTTCGTTCCTGATAAATTTCTGCTTGTATTCAAGCACCTTTCGCACTGCCTCATCCAGCCGTTCTATGGAAATTTCGCCCCGGCGAACGCCATCCGCTATATAGGCATTTGCCTCGCTGACTCCTCCGGACACAATGATAATGTCCACACCGGCTGCGATGCACTTCACCACCGCACCATCGATGCCGTACTTATCCTTGATCGGTTTCATCTGTATGTCGTCAGATACAACCAGCCCGCCAAAGCCGAGATTTTTTTTGAGCATTCCGTCGACAATCGGCTTGGACAATGTTGCCGGCGTATTGGTCGGATCGACTGCTGTCAAACCTGCATGAAGCGTCATTATCATTGACACATCAGCGTTGATCGCTTCCTGGAACGGAATCCATTCTCGCTTCATCATATCTGCAACGGAGCCTGGAAGAATATCCAGCTCAAAATGACTGTCGATATCGACATTGCGCTGTCCCGGGAAATGTTTGGCGCACGACATGACTCCCGCAGAATTGAGTCCGCGGATAAACGCAGCTCCAAGCTTCCCCGCCCGTACCGGATCACTGCCGAAATAGCGGTTATCTTTAACCGGAAGGCCTTCCTCGAAGCACAAATCGACCACTGGCGCAAAGCACGTAGTTATGCCGATCGATGCAAGTTCTTCTCCGGTTATTCTTCCGTTCTCGTATGCCGCTTCTACCGCGTCCTTCTCGTCTCGGATTGCGGCAAGCGCCATATTCCCCGGGCCAATCGAAACTCCGCACGTAATCGGTGCCAGTTGTCCGCCTTCCTGATCGATAGCCACAAACACCGGAATTCCAAACCGGTTCTTTCGCGCCGCGGTCTGAACCTTTTCGGTCAAATCACGCAGCTGAACAGGATCAACAACATTGCATCCGGAAAAGTATAAAATCGACCCTACCGCTCCAGAACCGAGTAGAGCCACCATATCATCGGGAACAGTATTCCTGCCGACAAAGCTGGACATAATAAGTTGCCCGGCTTTTTCTTCAAGCGTCATCTCGGCGAGAATTGTATGTATATCCTGCATTGTATGCTCCTTATTTGTACAAGCTTTGTACCAACTAGAGGGTATTATGTTCTCTCCCGTTAGTCAACTGAGCTCCTTGCAAAAGTCGGTTACTTTTGCAAGAAGCTCTTGGAGTTCAACAACAAGTCTTTATAATATAATGACTTGTTGTTGGACTCCACATACATTATTTGTTGCAATTACAAAAATCACTGATTTTTGCAATTGCCTCAACTAAAAGGCGACAAAGAAAACCAACCAGATTTATCGAGGTTCCCAAAAGAGAGGTAGCGTGAAAAAACCCGGAACAAACGTATGGCTTTTCCGGGCTACTGAACCATCACCCTTTGACAGCGCCGGCAGCAACGCCTTTTGTAATTTGCTTTCTGAAAATGATATAGAACACAAGCATCGGAATCAAACCGATTACGAGAGCTGCGAACTGCTTGCCGTAATCCGACGCAAGAGCACCGGAGAACCGGGCTATACCAACTGGTATCGACTTGATCTTGTCGCTCGATGCAAGAATATTCACCAGCATGAATTCATTCCAGGTTCCGGTGACTGTCATGATAGCAACTGTGACCGCAACTGGAGCTGCCATCGGTACGATAATCGCGGAAAATATTTTCAAGTATTTGGCTCCGTCGATACGCGCCGATTCGACAAGCGCATCTGGAATACTTCGGATATATTCCGTACTCAGGTAGACACCCATTGGCAGTCCGATACCGATATACGGAATCAGAATCCCGATACGGGTGTTATACAACCCGACGGCATTTACCATAAGAAACAGCGGAACCATGATGGACTGCAGCGTCAGCAGAATACCGATTATAAAACTGCCGGAAAGAAACGGCGTCGCCTTATTTGGAATTTTCGCAAAGGCAAAGCCTGCCATGAATCCGAATACAATAATCGACACAACAGTGACACTGGTATAGATAAGGCTGTTGCTGATCAGCATTGAGAAATTACCCCGTTTCCATGACTGAAGATAGTTCTGAAAGAACCATTGCTGCGGCAGCCCGAGTTTGCTGTTCAGCAGATAATCCTGGGTAGTCTTGAACGACTGGATAACCAGCCAGAGAATTGGATAAATCGCCAAAATGGTAAATATAGCCATTACAATATAAATCAGCACTTTACTGACAAGTGCGCTCCTGTCGAGACCGCGAACGTCTGCCATGATTTACTCCTTACCGCCGAACCGTTTTTCGACGGCTTTAGTGATGACAATCAGAATAAAACTGATGATGACCATGATGGTCGAGATCGCATTTGCCAGGGGATAGTTTGGAGCCCCCCGGAATGCCTTGTCATACATATAAATGGAAAGAACATTCGTTCTTCGGGCGGGACCGCCTTGCGTCATGACATATATCAGGTCGAAAGCCTTGAGGGAGCCGGAAATTGCCAGAATGGCGCTGGTAACGAGAACGCCGGAAAGGGCAGGAATAATAATATACACCAGCGTCTGCAACTCGTTTGCCCCGTCAATCTTTGTTGCCTCAATTATTCCTGTATCGATTTTTTGCAGATTGGCAAGGAAGATAATTACATACATTCCTGTGTACATCCACAAAATAACAAACAAAATCGGCAACATCGGATTTTCGTTCAGTGTAAATTCCGCTCCCGGCTTGAAAATTCGCACGATTTCCATATATACGCTGTTCGAATTCAGAAAGAAGCTCTGGAACAGAATACCGATTACGACTGTCGAAATAACATTCGGCAGATAAATCATACTCTGAAAAAAATCGCAGCCTCTAACCAGCCCGCGCGACAGAATATACGCAAGGACAAACCCAAGCGGTATCTGGCCAAAAACCGACACTGCGACAATATACATATTGTTCTTCAATGCCAGATAAAAATATTCATCCTTGAACGTTTTTATATAGCTGATCAAACCTGCAAAGCCGATTTCTGGATTGCCAAATATTTTTCCGCCATTGTAATTGGTCAGACTCAACACAACCGAAAACACGGTCGGAAAAGCCATTACCGAGAAATAAAATAAAACTGCCGGTAAAACAAGCAGTACATACGAAAATCGTTGTTCTGTCCTGGAAGAAATATCTGCCACGGAGTCCTCCTTCATTAAAACACCCTTTAGACAGCTCCCCGTATAGGGAACGCCTGTTTGCGAATCTATTCAGCAGCCTGCCGGAAACGGTACCTTTCCGTCGGACCACCGTACCTGACAAACACCATCTGCCAGGGATGTGCACAACAAAACAATAGAACTGCATGCAATTGCACAATTACATAGTCATAATGGTACAATTGCCTCAATTTTTAGCCACTTTACGCGTCGAAAGACTGAAAACCGCATCCCATTCGATCATGGTTCCCGGATCGCGGTCGGAGCATACCGGCAGAGTAAAAAGCTGAAGATAAAACATTTGCGCAGCTCCGCTCGCTACCGACAGATCACTTCCGTCTCCAAATATCAGCTCGCAGTCCGAACGGGACAATAATGAACGGAATTGCGGCACCTCGGAATCAAGAATTTCGTTGACAAAGGATGCATGTCTGGCAATATCTCCGTGAGCGAATACCACTTCAGGATCAAGAACCGATACGACAGGTACAAGGCTCGAAAAAAGGTCGACAATCCAAGCGGTAAAAGATTTTTTATCGGTTTCAAGCGTACGCATTATCTCCGGAGAAAGACCCGTTTGACCTTCTACACCTTCGCGCCATGAAACGCTGAAGAACTCACCCGCAGCGAACTTGCTTCCGGAAAACACAGAACCGCCGAGCGCTATGCCCAACCCCACACCCATTCCCGTTTGTTCGCCGAACACCGAGTCTTTATAATGAAATTCCGCATTCAGACAGATAAAATTTCTTTTGTTTTCGCCGCGATTGTTCGCAAGCTCAAGCCAGGCAAGACAGTTGGCATCGTTTTCCATAAACACCGGAACACCGTATCTGGTCGAAAGGTTTGCAGTGCACGAATGATTAACCAGATGAAACGGATCGGACTTGATAATGATACCTTTCGATGAATCAATAATGCCTGGAAGCGCAAAGCAGATTCCAAGCAGCGGGATGTCCAGATGTAGAATCTCGTTCATCAGACTGTCCAAGATAGCGCGCAGGGCATCGTCAAAGGGAAGTTCAGGGATTCCACCGGATTTTGAAAAAATAACATTTCCGACAATATTTAGGACAACTGCATGAAAGCCCGAAGGTTGAACCTCGATCCCAAGCACGCAACCGAATTTATCATTCAATCCGAGACAGATGGGTTTTCGTCCTCCCTGCGGCATGGATTCGCCTTCTTTCTCTTCGAAAACAACACCGTTGTCGATCAGTGTATTTATGATATTCGAGACTGTTGACCGGTACAAATCAAGCTGGCGTGCAATCTCGACCCTGCTGATTCCAGGAGATTTCCACAACAACTGAGCGACCATCGAAATGTTTGCATTTTTCTGAAAATTATTGTTTATTTGCATACATTTCCTTTTCGGTATTCATAAAGTTTAGTTCGTTCGTACAGTGTACCTACTTAGTATAAAACCTCACAGAACCACTGTCAAGAATTATTTTAACACACTCGCCGATTCAGCAAAACAGCAGTTCGCCCGCGCAGTTGACCAGCAATGTGCCGAGGCGTCAACTCACAAATCGCCAGCCCATCGATTCGCAACTCGCACACCCGCCGATTCAGCAAAACAGCAGTTCGCCCCTCTGCAATAATGGGACATCTACCGCTTATGTTGGTTTCCTTTATCAACCAACATAAGTATACTCGAAATACCTGAAAAAACAAGAGCTTTTTATTCGGATGAACCGGTTTACTGCGTGTTTTACGGTATCAATCGATAACAGAAAAAATTCGTTCTTGCCCCGGAAAGTTTTGAACGATCAAGCACACAGGAAAAAATCCCCACTAGAGCACTTCGAAAAACGAAGCGACTTTTTCCCGGGACCTCAGCGGCACAACAAAAGCATTACAGCCGATTACAAAGGGCGGTTGCTTTTGAAATCGGTGTTATCAAAACGTTTGGAGCCCTTGAAATACATCAAAAAATACGCAAGAATCGCATTGCTATCGTGGCAAGGCACAACACAGCGAAATGAGCACAACACAGCGAAATGAGCACAACACAGCGAGAGATGCACGTGCTGCCCATAACTGGCGCCTTAAAAAAAAATTCAGTTTTTTTTTAGTTCTGCTGTACATGCCAATCCTGTGAGCTTCTTGCAAAAGTCGGTTACTTTTGCAAGAAGCTCTTGGAGTTCAACAACAAGTCTTTATAATATAATGACTTGTTGTTGAACTCCACATACATTATTTGTCGCAATTGCAAGAATTTAAGAAGAGCAGCCGGCTTTTTGCCTACAACGTTTGGAGGAATTTTTTATGAGTTGCGATCTCGCATACATCCTTTTTACCCCGTACACCATTGCACGTTCACGCACCGGAGGCGTGTTGTCCAGACTGCTGGTCCGGCTCGACCTTGAGCTAGTCGGCGCGCAAATGATTGCCCCAACCGCTGAACAGGCGCTCGCCTTTGCCGAATCGGAAACAGCGTTTTCATCTCCCGGCGACATCACCGCCCGAATGAAGCACGACTATATCCTCAGAACCTTTTCGCCCAGCAACGGCAGACGCCATCGGGTTTTACTGCTCCTGTTCAAAGGACAGGATGCCGTGCGCAAGCTTGCCGCAGTCGCAGGACCCATCTTTCCCGAACGGAGAAGCCTGGAATCCGCAAAAGGCGAATCGATCCGCGACACATACGGAGACATTCTCTACGACGAAAAACAACCGGACAAAATCGAATACTTCGAACCGGTCGTATTTACCCCGAATACCGACGAACACTGCCTGGCAAACCTTGCCCTTCTTTCAAAGTTTCTCCAGACCGAACCGAACCTTGTAGAAAACATGGCGTACGAAAACCCCGACGCAATCGAACGCACCCTCGTCATCATCAAGCCGGACAACTGGATCGTCCCCAGTTCGCGCCCTGGAACCATTATCGACATGTTCAGCCGCACCGGACTGCGTATCATCGGAACAAAAATCCACCAGATGTCTGTTGCCGAAGCGCTCGAGTTCTACGGTCCGGTGGAAAAAGCCCTTATCGACAAGCTCGGACCAAAAGCAGGCGAAAACGCCGTACGCGAACTGGAAAGCAAGTTTTCCATATCCATTCCCAAATCCGATGCCGACATTCTTGCGCGCACCTTCGGTTCAACCTTTGCCCGCGAGCAATTTTACCAAATCGTCGGTTTCATGACCGGAGTCCGCCCCGATGCCTGCCCTGTCGAAGACCGCGAAAAACCGGGAAAAAGCAAGTGCATGGTGCTGGTCTACGAAGGTGAAAAAGCCGTAGACAAGATACGCGAAGTGCTCGGCCCGACCGATCCCACAAAAGCCCCGGCAGGCACCGTTCGCCGCGAGTTCGGCTCGAACGTCATGGTAAACACCGCCCACGCCTCCGACTCGCCCGAAAACGCCAAACGCGAAATGGGCATCATAAAAATCGACTCGAACGGCGTACGTACGATCATCGATTCCTTCCTTTCCAAAAACTGAGGCAGACTGCGCCTGCAGGGGGCCGCTCCGAACGGTCGGGGAGCCTCCGCGGACGAACACACGGGGGCGGTTCTCGATCTCCGAAACAAAAAGGGCTGTCCGGCAGAAACCTGCCGGACAGCCCTTCATAGTTTACAGACTATGCCGAATTACTTCTGCGCAGCCTTCCACTCTTCGAATGCCTTCTGCACGGCAGCGGCAACCTGTTCGGGGGTCTTTACTCCCATACCGATTTCCTGGAGACCGGCATTGAGGGGTTCATAGACAGGACCTGCAAACACGCCGTCGATAACGTAGTTGGACTTGTTGTACTGCTTGCTGAAGTTGCCCATCATCTGCTGCATCGGTTCGATCTTGAGCGCGCTCATGTCGATATCGTTGCGGCTGGGAGAAGGTGCAGCGGCTGTTTCAACGCGCCAGGTCTGGATTTCCTTGCCTTCAAGCCACTTGATGAGCTTCCATGCGGCAGCTTCCTTGGCAGATCCTGCGGGGATGGCAGCGCTCATAGCCCAACCGGTTCCAACTACGACAGAGGTGGACTTGTTGACTTTCGCACCTTCGATGTCCGGGAATACGGTCAGCATGATGTCGGTCTTCTGCACGGCGGGAGGAATAAGAGCCTGGCCGGTAGACTTGTCGGTGATGAACGCGCCTACTCTCCAGTCACCGTCGATATAGTACGCGCCTTTGTTGGAAGCGAACTGACCAATAACGTCGCCGTAGTTGGTGGCGAGGGTGTTCTTGGACAGCACTCCGTCGTCATAGAGAGTCTTGACGAACTTGAGGGCGTTCACGAAGTCGGCATCGGAGAATTTTGCCTTGCCTGCGAGAATCTTGTCTGCCCAGTCGGTGCCGCCGAAGCGTCCGGCAAGGTCGGAGAAGAGGCAGGACTGCATCACCCACTGTTCGGCATTGGCCATCAGGATGGTCTCGTAGCCTTTAGCCTTGAGAACAGGAACCTGAGCCTTCAGCTCCGAGTAGGTCTTTGCAGGAGTAAGGCCGCAGTCCTTGAGCACTTTAGTGTTTACGAACAGAACGTGAGTCTGGGTAACGCCGTTCGGGAGCTCGCCCAGGTATCCGCCGTACTGGTTCGCAAGGGAGACTTCGGTGTACTTGGAGACAAGGCCGTCTTTTTCCAGCAGGGGGCGAAGATCCTTCAGGAGCTTTTTGCTGTGCAGGGTGCTGGAGCGTCCGCTCGGCCATGCATACAGAACATCGGGAAGCTGTCCGGCTGCAGCGTACGCCTCTACCTTTTGGTGGAAGGGCTCGTTAAAGAGATCTTCGCGCTCGATAATGATATCGGGATTGGCCTTCTCGAAAGCTTCCCATACGGTAACAAGTTCATCCGCGCTGTTTGCAGATGTCATGTCCAAATAATTAAGTACCTTCAGGGTAACTTTTCCGCTTTCAGCGGCTTTCGCTTCCTTGCCGCCGCCGGCGAATACCAGTCCGCTTGCGAGAACCGCAACGACCGCTGCAACGATAACTTTTTTGGAAAGTTTCATTCATCTCCTCCTTCAAGAGATCACATAACATTGGAGACTCCGGATACTTGATCTGTCCGGAACCAACCTTTCTTTTTAGCGCCAACCCAACGGGCTGTGCACCGGCTTGTCTGAAAAACGTACCGGGTCTGTCAGATAAACCGGCCAGGAACCGGATTCCCGATTCCAGAAAAAATAAGGAACCTTAGCCGGCCAGATCCGTCACGGGTGCGTCACGTAGACTGGTCCAGCTCGTTGGTTTCTTACTTCAACCAACATTAGTATACCCCAGTTCCTTACTTTTGCAACAAAAATAAATCGGCTAAACCGGTTTATTTTTCCATTTTTGCCAAGCTTTTCAGTTATCCCGGCACACAGGTACATAGCAAGTGCATCGTGGGGGGTATCGGGGGTATCGGGTTGTATCCGCGGGACGTCCGGGCGTATTTCAACTGATTGGGTGTCGCAGCAAAAAAAAGCCCCCCTGCAAGAGCGTGTGCAGGGAGGCCGGAAACGGGCACTCTGATGTCCGCCGCAAAAAGGCGGAACGTCAGCAAATGGAAAGCTTATTTTTTCTGTTCTGCTTTCCAGGCTTCAAATGCTTTTTGAACTTCAGCGGCAACCTGTTCAGGTGTCTTGGATCCCATACCGATTTCCTGGAGACCTGTATTTAACGGTTCGCAGACAGAAGCTGCAAAGACGCCGTCGATAACGACTGTCGAATTGCTGTACTGCTTTGCAAAAGATCCAACCATCTGCTGGATGGGCTCCAGCTTGAGGGCACTCATATCGATATCGGTGCGGCTCGGAGTCGGAGATCCGCCGGTAGAAACCCGCCAGGTCTGTATTTCTTTTCCCTGCATCCACTTGATCAGCCGCCATGCCGCTTCTTCACGCGCAGATCCTGCCGGGATAGCTGCGCTCATAGCCCAACCGGTTCCGACAATAACGGAGGTGGAGTTGTTAACTTTTGCGGAAGCGATAGCCGGGAACACCATAAGCGCAAGGTCCGTTTTCTGGACCTCGGGAGCAATCAACGCCTGTCCCGTAGACTTGTCGGTAATGAAGGCGCCGTTTCTCCAGTCCCCGTCGATCAGATAGGCGCCCTTGCGAGTTGCAAACTGGCCGATAACGTCGCCGTAGTTGGTGGCAAGGGTGTTTTTGGACAGCACGCCGTCAGCGTAGAGCGTCTTGACAAACTTGAGTGCATTCAGGAAATCTGCGTCGGTGAATTTAGCCTGTCCGTTGAGAATCTTCTGGTCCCATCCCGAACCGCCGAACCGTCCGGCGATGTCCGAAAACAGGCAGGACTGCATCACCCAGGATTCAGCATTGGCCATGAGAATGGTTTCGTAGCCCTTGGCTTTAAGAACGGGAACCTGGGCCTTGAGCTCGTCGTAGGTTTTCGGTATGGAAAGGCCACATTCTTTCAGGACAGCGGTATTTACATACAGTACATGGGTTTGGGTTACACCGATCGGGAGTTCGGCAAGATAGCCGCCGCTCTGGGCTTTAGGATCGATGGAGAGCGCCGAGTATTTGTCCATCAGGCCGTCGCGTTTCATCAAAGGAGTAAGATCCTTGAGCAGCTTTTTAGCGTGAAGGGTCGTGGAGCGTCCGCTCGGCCAGCAGTACAATACGTCGGGAAGCTGTCCGGCAGCAGCATACGCTTCTGTCTTTTGGTGGAAAGGCTCGTTGAAGAGATCTTCACGTTCAATGATAATATCGGGATTGGCTTTTTCAAACGCTTCCCATACGGTAACCAGTTCATCGGCGCTGTTCGCCGAGGTCATGTCCAGATAGTTGAGAACCTTCAGGGTTACTTTTTCGCCCCCGGCAGTCCCGGCGGGTGCTTTTTCTTTTCCGCCGCCGGCAAAGGCCATGCTGCTTGCCAGAACAGCAGTCAGCGCTACGGTCAGAATTTTCTTTCCAGCTTTCATTTTCTCTCCTCCATAATGAAATACCAGTCTTATGGGCACTTTGAAAAACTGAAGTTTATTAAAGATGCCCTTCTGCGTTTCCGCGTCCGGATACGCGTGACAGACACGAACTGACCCGCGAAATCCTTCGCTTACGTTAGTTCGTCCTCTGTACATACTTGATTCTTGCACCTTTTATTCCAGTTGTCAACTTTTTTTTTCACTTTCCGGCAATTTCTCCCTATCAGCGGGTCTGGCTTGAAAAAACCGGAGAAGCATGCAGTATGCGAAATCGTCTTCGCCCCTGTTGATTCCTGCTTCGAGCGGCTGCGAGGAATGTTTCTGGAAGTAGCATTGTTTTTTGGCCTCTTGTATAAAATCCAGGTGAGGCTCTTTCAAAACTCGGAAAGTTTTGAGAGAGCAACCTTAGATGTACATGGAGAAAAATCACAAGTTATAATAGAGAGACTTGTGATTTTTCTCCAAAAGCCGATTTCAAAAGCAACCGACTTTTGAAATCGGCTCAGGTGTCTTGCTTTTTCATGTGTTTTATTCGACTCTCCGTATCGAGGTGATGTATGGAACAGATACAGTTGATTCCGCAGCCGGTGAGCGTGCGGGAAACCGGCGGTTTTTTCCGGCACCGGGGTGTGCCTGCAGTTTCGGGGGATGCTGCTTTTGCGGAGGAGATGCAGGTTGTGTCGGAACAGCTTTCGGCGCTCCCGATGAGCCAGGGAGGGTTTGGCCAGACAGGAGTGGTGTGCGTGCTCGATACGTCCATATCCGAAGAGGAAGGATACGCAGTGTCGATTGTGCACGACCGGGTTGCCGTGAGTGCCAGTGCGCGGAAGGGAATGTTCAACGGGCTTCAGACGGTTAGACAGCTGATACTTGCAGGCCGGGAAGGAAATACGTTTTGCATTCCCTGCGCCGAAATCCGCGATGAACCCCGATTTGTCTGGCGGGGGTGTATGCTTGATACGTCACGCCACTTTTATTCGGTATCGTTTATAAAAAAACTGATCGACCTGGCGGCACTGCATCATTTGAATGTGTTTCACTGGCACTTGACCGACGATCAGGGCTGGCGGCTCCCCGTAAACGGGTATCCCGCCCTTACCGAAATCGGGGCATGGCGCGAAGATCGGCGAACAACCTGGGGAAACGACAGGCTGGTGGGCGGGTTCTATTCAAAAGAAGAAATTCAGGAAATTGTTGATTTTGCCGCCTCGCGCCATGTAGAAGTGGTACCGGAAGTCGATCTTCCCGGACACTCGAGCGCGATTCTCGCCTCGTACCCGGAGCTTGGCTGTACCGGCGGGCCGTACCGGGTCGAAGACCGTTTCGGTATTTTTGACGATGTGCTGTGCGCCGGCAATGACCGGATTTTTGATCTGTTTGAAGCGATTTTCGACACCCTCGCCGAGCTTTTCCCGTCTTCGTACGTGCATATCGGCGGCGACGAAGTAAAATTCGGGAGGTGGGAGGTATGTCCGAAGTGTCATGCGCGAATGCAGAAGCTCGGGCTCGAAAAGGTGCCGCAGCTGCAAAGCTGGATTACGGTCCGTCTGGTTCAGATGCTCCGGGAGCGCGGAAAGACTGCAATCGGCTGGGATGAAGTTCTGGAGGGCACCGAAAAACTCGGTCTTCCGCAGGACCTTGTCGTTATGTCCTGGCGCGGACAGGAAGGCGGTATCGAAGCGAGCTCCAAGGGGCACCGGGTCATCATGACCCCGCTGACCGACGGGTGCTATCTTAATTTCAAGCCGCTTGACAGTCGCGATGAGCCGGGACACCTTGAGGTGTGCACCGTGAGCCAGTCGTACCGGATGGATCCGGTAACGCCAGAGATGACGGCTGAACAGGCGGCCCTTGTTCTGGGCGGGCAATGCAATCTCTGGTCCGAAGTTATCTATGCAAGCCGGATTGCCGAATACATGCTTTTTCCCCGGCTGTGCGCAATCGCCGAAGCGTTGTGGAGCCCAAAAGACGTGCGGAGCCTCGACTCCTTTGCCCGAAGGCTTCCCGCGCATCGGAAAAAGCTCGACGAGCTGGATGTGAATCAGTTCCGGGGACCGCTTTCCTGAGTGCGCAATACGCGGGCGCCAGGCTCCGGGCGCTGGGCTCTGGACGCTGGGCTCTGGACGCCGGGCGCACTGAAATGGATTGCGTGCCGGGTACTTGTCATTTTGAACGGTTGGTACTATGCTTGTACCAACAATGCATTCTGACGGAGGTGGGCAATGAATTCCGGGGGAAACAGGGACTGGATTTTGGACGAAAACGGGTTTGAACTGCGGACTCCGCAGCTGTACAGACCCTGGTACAACTATATCTGCAACCAGGAATACGGTATCAAGATTTCGCACCTCGGCGATGCGTACTCGACAACGCTTGCCCAGCCACGGATAGCGGTGTCCAACTATGATTTTTTTCATCCGTCCAAAGGCAGGTTTGTGTTTGTCCGGGACGAGGAAGCTGTCTGGTCTCCGTCGTATTGGCCGTGCAAGACAGAACTTGACCGGTATGCATGCCGCCACGAATGCGGGGTTACGCAATTTACCGGAGAACTCAACGGTATCAGCGTTTCGTTTTCGATCTTCGTGCCGGATGCCGGTACAGCCGAACTGTGGTATATAACTGCCGAAAACACCGGATCTGCGGCCAAAACAGTTGAACTGTATCCCGAGATGGAGTTTCTTTTATACAATTCCTTTGGTGTCGATCCGGTCTACTACAGCTGGTATTCGGACACCAGAATAGACAACCGGGGAGCTATTCTTTTTGAGCGCCGCATCGGAGATCCGGCCGTCGGCTTTTTTGCACCGCTGGGAAACGGTTCAGGAAATTTGGGGCAGACCGGTACGGATAGTGCACAGGGTAAGATTAGGCAGGAAGGCCTTGAAACCAGCCTGAAACGATTTGTGGGCAACTCGGACATATCAAGGCCCGAATCTGTAGCGAACGGCACGCTTTCCGGCGCGATGAGCGGCGGAGACCCGTACATCGGCGCATTCCGCTATGTGCTGACGCTGGAAGCGGGACAAAAAGCCGAGCTTGCCTTTGCTGCAGGCTGCGGTCCGGACACGCTTGAACAGCTGCGCACGAGGTTTCCCGATCCCGGAGCAGTCGGGAACGCCCTTGAACAGACTCGCACCGAATGGAAAAAAAAGACAGCCCGGGGCTTTTTCCCCGGCATACCGGAAGGCGACTTCCGCAACTGGCTGGACACCTTCTTTGCCTGCCAGATTTACCAGCAATCCACCGGAATGGTCCGCGGCACGTACCGCGGGTTCCGCGATGTCGCGCAGGATGTAATGGGAATCAGCAGATACGATGCGAAGGCTGCCCGCGCGCTGCTTTTGGACCTGGGCACACGGATGAAGCACAACGGACAGTGCCTGAGGCAGTGGAACACCGAAGGAGGGGCCAACGACGAACGGGATTTTAGGGATCTGTCGTTCTGGCTTATTCTTGCGCTGGAAACCTATGAAAGATACACAGGAGA
>Ga0116148_1000663_pt1 | contig 41638 bp, 31 predicted proteins | sample AD_UKC055_MetaG_FD_89786 | JGI IMG/M metagenome (GOLD analysis project Ga0116148, IMG submission 89786) | Active sludge microbial communities of municipal wastewater-treating anaerobic digesters from USA - AD_UKC055_MetaG | ecosystem: Engineered > Bioreactor > Anaerobic > Digestate | place: USA...
GATCGGATGGGGGAGTTTTCATCCAGGGCGAAGCGACAATGCCCGCTGTGCCCGACCAGATCACATCCATTCCGGCATTGACCAGGATATTCTCCGACAGGTCGAGAATCTCCATCTCCCGGCTCGCGTGGTGAATGCCGACATCCGCGTAGAGAGTGCAAGTCCCGCTGCGAATCCCATTGAGTACACCCTCCTGGGAGATCACCGCCAGGCCGGTTTCCTGAACGATCCGCCACACCGGGGCCAGGATTTCTCCGTTCGGCCCTTTTGCCTCGAACTGCGCCGGGACGCGAGCGACAATCGGATTGGCGGGCCCGGAAATGGTGATGGCCGCCTGCGGGTTCGGTGACAAGTACAGCGCGACGGACTCGAACCGATTCAACGGCCGGATTCCGTTTGCCGAAAGACCGATCTCGGTTGCCGGGACAGATAATTCATATTCCTCAAGCGATCCGTCCTGACGAATGACCAGCAGTTCCGCGTAGTTCGCCGAGGGGAATGTGAACATCGGATTGGTTGTCCTGCTGGTGTTGGACCAGTACAGCACAATCCGGTCCAGGCCGTTCACAAATGACCGGTAAGAATGGCCGATAGACATGTATTCGGATGGATATTGGGGACCGGTAGATCGGGGAGCAGCGGCATTCACTGCATCCTCGCCCACGGAACCGGATAAAAATCGCACCAGGCGGGGATAAACCTTATATCCCGGTGTCTCTTCCGGCGGAAAAGGATAGCGGGTTTTCAGAATATAGTTGTCACGAACAAGCGCCAGATCGCGGGGGAAGATGTACCAATCGTATGCCTCAAAAAAGAGAAGCGGCGAGACACCCTGATCAAGGTTCTGAGCGAGGAATCGGACCATGAAGCTCGGCATGAATTGTTCCTCGTACAACAGGCTGGTTTTGTGTCCCCATTCATCGGCCATAAACCGCAGGTTGGTTTCTTTTGCGAATTCGATCGCGGCATCCGGGGCCGTGTAGTAATCCAGATCGACAGCGGCATTCGCGTCCGCAGGCCACTGCTGCACAAAAGAGTGCAGAGACACAAAATCCACATAATTGGCAAGGCCACGCTGAATCAACCGTGTCAGAAGAATTGCCGATTGGGAGTAGGGATCGGTTTGATTGGCATCCAGCAGTCCAAGCGCGGAGATCTTGGCGGTCGGGTCCAACTCCCGGATGACCCGTGAGGCGCGAACAATGAGTTCCAGGACAAATTGATCGAACAATTCTCCGAACCGCGCTGCGTTTATCTGAGCGCGAGAAACACTCATTCCGGATGCCTGCAACCTCTCCTCGGAAAACAGGAACGAATTCGGTTCATTTAAGACCTGCCAGATCTCGGTATGATCGCGATGTGCCGCCACAGTCGCCGCAACGTAGCGCTCCCAGGCATCCATCCGGTCCTCGCCGGAGCGGGGAACTCCATCCGTCGAGTATAGCTTGACCTTCATGTAATACTCAAATGTGACCCCTGCCGCCGCATCGTAGATCATCGGTTCCACCCAATTCGGGGGTGGAAATCCCAGCAGGCCGATTACCTGGGAATTCAACTGCCGAAGCACAAGACGCTTGTCGAAATTGCCCCGTTCAAAAGTGAATTGTCCTTCTGCTTTCGGTTCGAGACTATTCCAGAGCAGGTCCACTTGCGAGAAACTGTTCGGCACATCCCGCACAGGAATCAGTTCCATGGCCAACCGGGAGTACAGTTCCTGCCGCTCCTCCAAGGTTGGAGCGGCAAGGCTTCCCGACGCATCGACGACGATGTAACCACCTCCCACACAAGCATCGTAAAAATCCCCCCATTGCTCATCGAGGCTGATGGAAGCGCCGACCGAGTTCTCCGGAAGGGCCGATATTTCCGGAAGATGGACATAGACATTCCCCTGCCCGAATACCGTGGGACTGAGAGAGATGAGGATCGGCAGGAGGATGGGATAAATGGGGTGAATCCGGCGCGTCACGTTCACCTCGTAAGAAATCTCGCCCGCCGCCGTCATTCCGAGGAGCGAAGCGATGTGGGAATCTCATCGTTGAAGCGCGCAAGCCTGAGATCGCCACGTCGCAGCCCTTCGCAGACTCCGGGCTGCTCCTCGCGATGACGGGATGGGCGCTGCTGCCGCGAGGCCGTGCTTTCTTCACTAAATCACAGGCCCCGCTCGTCTCGTACCGGCGAGGTTATCAAAAGAATCAAATGGGAATATACCAAGTTGTTTTGTTTTTGCACGGTAAGGGAGTTATGCAACAGGGACTTGACAGGGGTTTTTGTTTCAGTAGAATACTGAACAAATGTACAATACATCGGGAGGCGACCCCTATGGCGACTATGCAGGATCTGCAATTTTTCGGCCTGGATGAGAAACAAATCCTTGCTCTCACAGCCACTTACGGTTCCAACTTGTTGCCGCTGCAAGAGACGGCTTTGAAGCAGGGTTTGCTGACAGGCAGCGAGGGATTGATGGTGTGTGCGCCGACTTCATCCGGCAAGACACTTCTGGCGGAACTGGCGTTTCTGGCGGAGGCGAAACACGACCGGCCGGTTATTCTGCTTGTACCCTCCAAAGCATTGGCCGCAGAACGCTATAACCGGCTGAGGAACCAATATGATCCGTTGGGCTATCGAATCTGCCTGTCATCCCGCGACCACAGCGAGGAAGACCGCTTTATCGCCGAGGGCCGATACCATCTTGCGGTGATTGTGTATGAAAAGATGCGGATCCTGATGATGCGTCATCCGGGCCTGGTTTCCAGTGTGCGGGTCATTGTAATTGATGAGCTGCAATACATTGCGGACCCGGATCGCGGCCCGGACCTGGAGCTCTTGCTGATGAGATTGAGAAGCATCAAAGAGATTCGGTTTCTGGGGCTTTCGGCGGTGTCCAGTTCGGAGATCCTGGCACAGTGGCTGGGATGCCGTTCGGTGGTGGAGACTGCTCGGCCGGTGGAACTGCGCCAGGGCGTATTGTGCGGGAACCGGTTTCTGTATCGGGAACACAACTCCGGGCAGGAGGGCGAAGAGCATCTTCCTTTACCGGAAGTCGACAATGAGAGTGTTTTGATGCTGGAGGCCGCAAAGCATTTCGCCATGCACGGGGAAAGCAGCCTCCTGTTCTGGCCATCCCGGAAGGTGTGCTATGAGGCTGCGCATCGCCTGGTCGGCATGGGGCTTCCGAAAGAAATTGAAAAGGTCCCGCCGGTCTTGACGGATTTGCCGAACGGGCGGATGCGGCAATCGCTTGTAAATCTTGCCCCGTATCGGATCGGTGTGCATACATCCGACCTCTCCCCGGAAGAACGCGCCGCTGTGGAACAACTGTCTCTTGACGGGACGATTCGGATTCTCTGCGCGACCTCTACCCTCGCAGAGGGAATCAATCTTCCGGCGCAGAATGTTCTGGCACACCCGCTTTCGTACCGCGCTCCTCTGCCCGATCAAGCGCCGGAGGTTCAGAAACTGGAACCGCAACGGTTTGTCAATATGATCGGAAGAGCGGGACGGCTTGGATTGGCTTCGTTTGGGAGAGGGATGGTTGTCACGACCCTGGAGGGAGACATTGACGGGTTCCTGGATCGATACCTGAGCCGACGGACCTACGAACTGACCTCGCAACTCCCCAATCGTCCGCTGCGGGACATTCTGATGGAACGGACCGCTTCGGGCGAGACCGCTACGGTTTCATCAATGACATCATGGCTTCAAGGAACCTTTGCAGGCAGACAACATGCGTGGCCCGGAGACTTGCAAACCGCCGTGACAGATTCGGTGGAAACGCTGGTAAAGAAGGGCCTTTTGACTCGATCGGGGGACCGGCTGCGCACATCAGGGGTTGCCGGTATTGCGGCACGGTGGGGTATTGCGGTCGAAACCGCAGCGGCTTTGCATAACGTACTCGCACGCCTGGCCGATACCGGGCCGGAGCCGCATCTCCTGCTTTACGCAATATGCCGTGCCAAAGAGATGGAAGAGATATTCGTTCCGCTTCGGCGTTCGGAATGGATCGGTAGAATGTGGTCCAGACGGTTTTGGGAGAAAGATTCCATTCAGGAAACGGATTTGGAGGGACAAACTATCCAGGCGGGGGAACGGACCGCCAAGAAGGCGTTGATTCTGGACGCATGGTCCGGCGGGGAGAAGATATTGAGGATCGAAAACGGTTTTGAGGTTCTTGCGGGGGTTGTGCGGAGTTTGGCGGATCAGGCCTCCTGGCTGCTGGAACCGGCATTGGAGATTGCGGCGGAGATGGGGGCGCCGGCGGATCTTTGCCGCTCGCTGGATGAACTGAGAACCTGTGTTATTACGGGCCTGCCGCGAAAAGGATTCGCCTGGAGGTCTCTTCTTGCGAAAGGATTTCCCAGGGAGTTTGCGCTGGACCTGATCGACCTTGGGGCCGACCGGCCGGAGACGGTGGCCTCTTTGCCCGAAGCGGAATTGAACCGTGCGGTTCCTGAATCGTGGCAAAATCTCCTTCCAAAGAACGGAAAGAACCACAAAACCAAACGGGACTCCATGCGGGAAGGCGCTGTGCATCTCCATATTGATCCCCACCGGCCGGATCGGGTTATTCTGGAGGGCACACCCGTTTCGTTGACCCGGAAACAATACGGACTTCTGGCGTTTCTGGCGGCGAGACCCGGTGAATGCGTTTCCTATGACATATTGCTGGACCGGGTTTGGGAAGGAACGATTGTGGAGCAGGCGCAAGTCCCCAAAATCAAAAGCCAGATCTGCAAACGATTCCGCGAAGTCCTCGGACCGAGAGGCGATGGGATTATCAAAACCATCTCAGGCCGTGGCCTGATGCTGCAAGCCGAAGCGGAGATCCTTGCGCCGAAGTAACGACGAATTACCACCTTGGAGTGCGGCAGAGCAGCTGCGGCCTTGTCGTTTTCCCGATGTACCGACGGTATTCTATTTTGACAAGCATCCGGCTCCGACGTATAATACGTATAAAATACGTATATCGGATGGATCATCCATGCAGAAGAAACTGACAATCACTGTTGATGAAGAAGTCTATTCGGGGCTTCATAATCGAATCGGCTCCGGCAGAATCAGCCGGTTCATCGAGGACCTTGTCCGTCCTCACGTTTTGGATGAGGAGATGGAGCGCGCTTACGCAGAAATGGCCCGGGAAGAAGACCGCGAAGCCGAGGCCCTGGAGTGGTCGGAGGCAACCGTTGGAGATATAGGCGATGAACCGAGGTGAGGTCTGGTGGGTCTGTTTCGATCCCTCCATCGGCGGTGAGATCCGAAAGAAAAGACCCGCCGTTATTATCAGTAATGACGCCTCGAATCGGTACTTGAACCGTGTCCAGGTTGTCCCTCTTACCACGAATGCTGCGCGCCTGTATCCGAGTGAAGCGTTTGTTACGCTGAACGATCAACGCAACAAGGCAATGGCGGACCAGCTCACCACGGTGAGCAAGGAACGTCTGTTGAATCCACTGGGAAATCTTTCACGTGAGGATATGCGGCAAATCGACCGAGCCGTGAGGGTTCAGCTGGGACTATCGGACTGAGATCGGATCTGTCCGGAGGGGGCTGAGTTCGGAGTGTCCGCCCATCCCCGCCGTCCCGTCAAAACACCAATCCGTGATTCGACATGTAAATATCGCCCTTCGACTGAAGACCGCCCGACATGTTGTAGCGGACGGTATACGCCGTCGGATGCGGGTAACTCCAGGCAGACTGGTCGATCTTGTCCGGACCCAGGCTGGTCATCGTGTAGAGCGTCCCCCTGGGCCGCCAGGCATCCCATGGGTCCTGCCGTCCGCCGTGGGGACCGGGCAGGTCATTCGTGCCATTGTCGTATTCGCTTACCTGTACATTCATTTCAGCCGAATCCGTACATATCGCATCGTACCGCCGACATCCCCGAACAGATCAAGCGTATCCGACGGCTTGCATCCGGCGCGTACGGTTGCTGTAAAAAAGGCCTGAAGGGGGGTCTGCAATTTGACTACAATCGGTTCACCATGGCTTCCATCCGGAAAGATTTCTGTCAGGCGGTGTTCCGAAATAGACGTTCCTTCCGCATTCGTTCCATTAACATAGTAGAACGCATATAGCCGTCCATCTTTGGTAACATGAAATCGCCCGTCGCCCGTGCGTTCTCCGCCCAGGCCCTCACCGCCCTCAACCAGCGCGTTACGGACAATTACTTTGCCGTCGCGGATCAACGCATATTCAAGGGAGAATCGCTGTTTTTCATTCGGGAAGAATTTCTCGCGCAGGCGCTCATCGAGGGCGCGTTCGCTCCAGAGGACAAAGACATCGCCGTTATCGGAAATAGACATGTCCATCGGGGAGATCCCGCCGCAGGTTTTGTCGCGGGAGGAGATTTCGACCCAATCGTGAAACTTGCCGGTGGGAATGTCATCGCTCCAGCAATAGAAAAGCCGTCGGAAATCGTAATCCCATTTTTGCCCCGTGATTTGGAACTTGTATTCCCGCCAGGCATTGTACGGTTCAACAATGTCACTGACGCCGCAAAAGTAGACGGCACGGTTTTTCAGGGCGACGGCGGGATAGCAGGTTCGAATCGGCTGGGGTGTGTCATATTCCGCGCCGAACGGCCAGACCAGTTTCCCCTGTGCGGACCAGTTTCCGTCCCGATCCCGAAATGCCCACTCCGAGTGCGTGTAGCCGACATTCTGAAACAGGATCAGTTCTCCATTGTTCCCATCGGCTACAAAGCTGCGATAAGAGTGTTCGGCCAATGTCGGCTCCCCGTCCCATTTCGGCAGGAGGGTTTTATATCCCGCTTTCGGTTTTTTAGCGGAGAACTCCAGGATTTCGGGTCTCGATGGGCCGTTGTACGTATCGGGTTCCGTGAGTGTCGGGTTAATCGAGAGGAACACGCGGCCGTCATAAAATGCAACCAGCGGGGAAGGCTCCCGTGTGCGGCCCTCGCCTTTGTATATCGGCTCCCATCCCTTGTCGGTGCGCCGGAACAGCATGGGGAGGCAGTTATTCAGCGGCGAGGCATCCGGAATTGTCTCTATACCGCTCGCGAAGACGGTTTTACCGACGCGGACAATACTTGTATTGCCGTGACACCACATCGGATTCGCGCCGTTATTGGCCGGTTGATAGGAGTAAACTTCTTCCTCTACTTCGACGATGGGTGAGAGCGGCTTCGACTTTGCTCCATCGGAAAGTGAAGCGGACAGCATCACGGTGGAAACGATCAGGATCCTCACAGTAATACGCATGAAAATGCCTCCTGTATGTTATTCGATTCTTTCGCTCTCCGGAATATGAAGCAGCGTAATGGAATTGTGTTTAAAGAGAGACTTCTTTTTCTCCCCGATCGTGTATTCGTACTCAACGAACGCGCCGTTCCAGCAGATAAATAGTCGTTCGCCCCGATCATCCAGTCGAACGGAAAACGCGCCGCTGGGAGTGTAGCCGTATTGATCATAGTAATACGGAGTAAGAAAGGCGAGGATTTTTCTTTCGCCGGTTTGGGTGTCGTACTGGACCACCGGGGAACCGTCGTTATTGGCTTCGCCGTGCGCGCCGGGAGCATAGTAGATATATCGTCCCCCGGGACTTCGCTGCATGGAGGTCGTGTATCGTTCCTCACCGGGCCAGTTGATTCCGAGGTCTTTGATTTCCTCGGTTTCCGGGTTGAATGTGAACAATTCTCCTTCGTGGGTTGTTCCGTAGAACAACCCGTCCGGAGCCTTACTCTCGGTCACCGCTCTCATGGGGCTGACGGCGCCGCCTTTGTAGTCTCCCACTTGTTCGGTCGGGGGCATCTCGGCGTTCAGTAATCTGAACCGATTTTTCGAGGGATCGTATTCGATGAGGCGGCGCTTGGGATCGGACGGATGCTGGTTGCAGGTATAGACCTTGCCGGCGGCCTCATCGATCAGGAAGGTACGGTTGGACCAGACCATTCCCTCCGGCAGGTATCCGGCCCAGTTTACTTTCTGATAGTCGATATCCCAGGCGAGGAACTCGCAATAATAGCCGACGGCGTAGAGCATTCGCCGTTTTGTATCCACGCGATGGCCCGGCCAGGAGGCCCGGAGCATCGGAACGCCGAAATCGCAAAACTCTTTTGTTTCGACGTTGTACGCCATGATATGCCCGCCGGTGTATCCGGTTGCAAAATCCTCCTCGTGTACGTCGGGATATTTTGACCAGTATGTGCAGAACCACAGGTATGGGCCATCCAGGAAATCCAGGTTGCCGTGGATTTTCCCTTCGGAGAACACATTCTCGGCGCGTCCCAGGGCATCGTTGATTTCCCGGGACAGACCGAACGAGAGCCTGGCAGGATCGTATTCCACGATATACAGGTGAGCATTGTAGCTCCCGTTGTCCCCGATGGCGGTATAGAACTTTCCGTTTGGAGGATAGTAGGCGGATTGGCTCCAGCTTGCCCAGAATGCCCGGTGATGATCGTCCACCGGTTCGGGGAAAAATCGCGGCGTCGCCGGAATGACGCCGAATTCGACTTTCGGCGGAGTTTTGGCCATGGTGAAATACTTCCCCTCGAACGGCTTGATGTGTTGGGGGGGGACAAGCATCTTCTTGTCCTGATCCACCACGACGCGCCCGGTATAGAGGAGATTTTCCTTGTCCAGTTTCTCGGCGGTTTTTTTCTCGGCGAGGGCCTCTTCGCTCAGATTCTCGGTGTCCGGCTCGGAGACATACCGGGAGGGGATATGTTTCGCCTTAGCATAGACCTCCGGTGCGGCGGTCCGGCCGGTCAAGACCGCAGGTCCGATCAGGCACAATGTCAACAGGAATGGGAAGATTCGCCTGGTCATGGTCAACCTCCATGCGTTCCGTTTTGATGGATGCCCTTCGATTCCGACATTGTGCGGGCATCTTAGCATCTTTGACGCAAATGGTAATCCGTTCCAAGGCGCTGGGTTCGATGGAGCGCTGGGGTGTCTCAAGACTCGCGGATTGTGAAACAGGGTTGTTTATCCTCTCCCCCAGGATCGGACAGATACAGAGGGGCGAGAGTGTCGGACGGGTCATCCCCCACCCAAGCTGCCCGTGCCGCCCTCACGCTTCTCCCTTGTGATTCCGGCGGGCACGGATTTGTTGCGCCTCCCACAGCTTATCGAGAATCCTCTCCAGCACAGCATAGCAAAACACCTGCATTCCCGACAGAACCAGGACCGCACCCAGCGCGACACGGGTCCAATGTTCGTGTATCTGACGTTCGGCTATGTACTGAAATAATGGTTTCGTGTTAATCATCACACCCGCAAGAATACAAAAGATCGCGACAACCGCGAATTTGCCGGTTAAAAACCGCCTACCTTCCGGGCGATAGAAACCATGGATAAACGCCACTACACGGTTTGCCAATAATCCCACGCTGATCAGCATCAGCCCGCCCACGGCAAAGGTTATCACAGCCAGCAGGCGATAAATCCGATCCTCCGGGACATTTTGGAATTGCAGATAGTGCAACACCGGCCCCAACCCGTACGCCACGGCGAGAAGCAGCAAGAGCAGCCCCGCCGCCCCGAAACACTTGAGCGGTTGATACAGTAAAGCAATCTCCCCGATGGTATAAAGGAATCGCGCGCCGTCTTTGATAACCGAAAGTTTCGATCTCCCCACACGCTCCTTGTAGCTCATCTCAATTTCCTCGATCCGAAGTTCGGGATCGAAGATGGCCCGACAACTCATCGCCGGGGTAAAGTGCAATCCATCGGGAAGCGGATACAGCCTGTCCAGGGAATCCCGGCGGATCACCCGCATTCCACTGGCGGTGTCGCTGACCTTCGACCCCGCCAATACATTCAGAATTGTGCGAAAAATCCGGTTCCCGACTCGGCGGATGCGGGGCATTTCGGAATGCGGCCCCATGCGGGACCCGATACATACATCCGCTCCCGTCGAAAGGAGTTTCTGAATCATCGGGATGAATTGGAGCGGATCGCAGGTTCCATCCCCATCCAGAAAGGAAACCAGAGAGCCGCGAGCCTGCTCGAACCCGAACTTGATTGCCGCGCCGTAGCCCCGGTTCTGCGGAAACGCAAATACCCGCAGTTCCGGCTCGAATTGGCGCGCAATTTCCTCCGTGCGGTCGGTGGAACCGTCCGAGATCAGAATTACCTCCACCGATCGGCAGGGGGTTTGCCGGCAGATCGGACCCCGGGCATCCAGGCAGCGCCGAATCGTGCTTCCGATTGCCTCTTCCTCATTGAAAGCGGGGATGATAATCGACAAAGTCGGCGCTTCACCCGTTGAAGGCTCGACGGGATGGGCGGTCTCGCTCACCGCTGGCTCCTTTTACGATTCGACGATGGCTGTCAAGCCTCGCGGATTTCCCGTTTCTCGCGGTCGTAGATCATGGCTCGTCCGGTGACATAAGCCATGTCGGACAGGATCACCGCCACGCCGTGCTGGTAGCCCGCGTCGATATTGGCGTTCGGCTGTTTGCGGCTGCGAAGGCACTGAAGCCAATTCTCCATGTGATGCGGCATCTCCACGCCGGGAATCATGTACTTGTCCGGGATGCGATCCGGGTCCGGGGTTCCTTTTGTAGTTAAGAACGGCTCGCTCCAGTTCGTGCAGTCGATGGTTCCGCGTGTGCCGTAGAATCGGGTATAGCTGTTGCTTCCGTTGCCGATGCAAGTGGAATAACTCACGAGAAACCCTTCCGGGTATTCCAGAATGGTTTGCACATTATCGGGGCAGGTTCGCGCGTCTTTATAGAAATACTTCCCGCCCATTGTGACCGCTTTAGACGGGAACACCCCTTCCGTAATATAGTGGACCAGGTCGATAAAATGGACCATCAATCCACCGATGGGACCGGAAGAAAAATCCCGATATCCATACCAGGCAGTGCATTGATCCGCATCGAACGGTCGATATGGGCGATGCATCAGGAAGGCTTTCCAGTCGGTATCCGATTCCTTGATATTACGATATCGTTCCTGCCAATACGGGATCAGGCTGTTACGGACTTGTTCCACTTTGCAGACATTCCCGATATAGCCGCCCTGAACAATTCGCCGTACTGCGGTAAATGAGGGCCAGCTGCGCAGCTGGGTTCCCATCTGCACGATTCGCCCGCTTTCTTTCACTGTATCGTAAGTGTCGATCAATTCGGTGAGGTCCATGGCAATCGGTTTTTCCTGATAGACATCCTTGCCGGCCAGCACGGAAGCCTTGAGAATGGTGCAATGCTGGTGATCCGGGCTGGCCGAGATCACGGCGTCAATGTCTTTCAAGGCCAGAAGATCCTGATAGTGGATGAATTGCCGGGGTTCTTTGCCGAAGAGTTCTTTGACCTTCCCGACGGCCCGTTGCCGCGCCTCGTTCCAGGGATCGCACACAGCGGTGATTTCCACATTCTCCTGCTCGCTGAACCGATACGCTTCCGGTATGAGCGCATTGCAGCCCCGTTCGCCGGTGCCGATCACGCCGATGGAGATGCGGTCGTTCGCGCCGGGGACACGCGCCATGGCTCTGCCCGCCTGAATCGCGGCCATCGCGCCCGCGGTTCGGCCCAGGAATTGACGGCGATTCCAAGTGTGTTCCGACATGATGTATTCTCCTTTGATTTATGATATCCAGTAAATGGGGGGCACAATCTTCCAGCCTGTGAATTACCACCGGCAGGATGCCGGCGCCACCCATTTTCCCTCACTCTGACCCTTTCCGACCGACCATGGCGGGCACGGAAGCCTGCCCTACTGTTTGTTTCGGTGTTCATGAATCCGTTCTTTGATCCGGTTATACCATCTCCGAATAAAAGGGACATCCACCGAAAGCAACGCCAGGCCCGGCAATCCCAATATCCAACCCTGAAAAATCGGTATCAATCCGCCGATCAACCCCAGGAGGACCAGAATCACACCCAAGGTAATTCGAAGGACTCTCAGTGCGGCCTTCCCGGCAGATTGAAAACGGCGATTGTCAAAGTAAAACATGGCTTACATGCTAATCCTCTCTTCACGCGGAACCAAGGCAGGTGGCCCTCTGTCGGAACGGTTTGTCCTTTCGAAGACCGCACGGGTCGTGTATCCTTGGAGACACACCGGAGCGAACACGACGATGGAATGGGTGATTTGCGGCGGATTGACCGTGCTGGATGCGGTGCTGCTGTGGTGGATTTTCGCGCTGCGGCGCGAAATTCGGCAGATCCGCGAAATAGCCGAAAGCCGCCACCCAGAAAATGCCCTCAGCGAAGAAGACCTTCGGGCGTTACAGAAATCCCTCACCACGCTGGTCGAAACCCTTGAATCGTACACCGAGGAACATCTGGGGGAAATGCGGAAACAGGTGGAATCCATGCGGGAATTGGCAAAGGAGATTCTTCGGATGCGTGAAACCGCTCCCGTGTCCAACGAACCGGGATCCTCACGAAGTGTCCGTATTCGTCCGGATACCTCGTTGATTGAACATCGCGAAAAGGAGAGAATCATCGCACTGCATCGCCAGGGAAAAAGTGTCCAGGAAATTTCCCGGGCGCTTCAGGTCACCGCAGGCGAGGTAGAACTGGTGATCCGGCTGTCATCATGATTGAACGATACACCCGCCCTCAGATGGGGGCCATCTGGAGCGAGGAAAACAAGTACCGTACCTGGCTGCGGGTCGAAATTGCGGCCTGCCGCGCGATGTGCCGACTGGGAAAGGTCCCTCCGGACGCGCTCCGGGAGATTGAAGAAAAAGCCGATTTCGACATCCCTCGTATCCGCGAGCTGGAAAAAACCCTGGACCACGAAACCATCGCGTTTCTCACAGCGGTGGGAGAGAAGGTGGGCCCGGCGTCGCGGTTCATTCATTTGGGATTAACCTCTTCCGACAAGTTGGATACGGCGGGCGCTCTCCAGCTGGTGCAGTCGCTCGATCTTATTGCGGAGGACCTTCAGAAACTCCGGCAGGCGGTCGGCGGGCGGGCGGTGCAGCACAAACATACCGTGATGATCGGCAGAACCCACGGCGTACATGCGGAACCGATCACATTCGGCCTGAAACTGGCGATCTGGTATGACGAGCTGAGACGGCATGTCATTCGTCTCGGGAATGTTCGCAGGAACATTGGGGTGGGTAAGATTTCCGGCGCAGTCGGTACGTATTCCCACGTGCAGCCGGAAGTGGAGTACATGGTGTGTAAGGATCTCGGCCTGGAACCGGCCCCCGTGTCCAACCAGATCATTCAGAGAGACCGTCATGCGGAGTATCTCAACGCTCTCGCGCTGCTCGGCTGCACATTGGAAAAGATGGCGTTCGAAATTCGGGGGCTGCAAAAGACCGAGGTTCACGAGGTGGAGGAACCGTTCCCGAAAGGGCAGAAGGGGTCCTCCTCCATGCCGCACAAGAAGAATCCCAATCTCTCCGAGCGAATTACCGGCCTGGCGCGTCTGCTGCGCGGCTATGCCCAGGTCGGCATGGAAAACGTGGCGCTATGGCACGAGCGAGATATTTCGCATTCCTCCAATGAGCGAGTCACCCTGGCAGATGCCTCCATTCTGGTCGATTACCTGCTTGACCGCATGACCTGGATTATTACCGACATGCGTGTTTTCCCGGAGCGCATGAAGAAGAATCTGGACCTGACCGGCGGCCTCATTTTCTCCCAGAAAGTTCTGCTTGCCCTCACCCAAGCCGGAATGTCACGCGAAGAGGCGTATGCCATTGTCCAGGAGAGTTCCATGAGAGTCTGGGAGGAAGGCGGCCATCTGCGCGATCTGCTGAAAGATCATCCGAAGGTCAAAGAAGTTCTCAGCGAAAAACAGCTGGAGGAATGCTTTGGTCTGGGGAATCTGCTGGAGATGGTCGATCTCATTTTTGAGCGGATTGGGTTGGTGTGAAGAGAGGGAGAGGTGGACGGAGCAGACCGGAGATTTACGGATTCAGTTTTGACAGGATCGATTCGGCTAGTGAAACAGTAATGCCGGGGAGTTTTGCGATTTCCTCTACTGATGTGACGCGGATTTTCTCTACCGAACCGAACGTGCGCAGTAAAAGCCGTGCTTTGGCCGGACCGATGCCGGGAATGTCGGTCAGGATGGATTTCTTGAGCTTCTTATCCCGGCGGGCGCGATGATAGGTGACGGCAAATCGGTGCGCCTCATCGCGGACGCGCTGAAGGAGCCGCAGCCCCTCATGCCGACGGTCCAGTTTCAGCGGTTCCTCGCGTTGCGGCATGTAGATTTCCTCTTCGCGCTTCGCCAGACTGACTACCGGAACATTGTCTAACGCCAGATCGGATAGAATCTCCAACGCGGCATTCAGCTGCCCGCGCCCACCGTCGATCAGCAGTAAATCGGGATCGGAGGCAAATCGCCGTTTTTCTTCTTCGGATTCCTCTCCGTGAATGAACCGGCGGCTGAGTACCTCACGCATGGCGGCATAGTCGTCCGATCCGGACACGCGGCGAATCTTGAACCGTCGATACCCGGATTGTTGCGGCTTGCCCTGTTGAAAAACTACCATGGAGGCAACCGTTTCATCGCCCTGAATGTTGGAGATATCGTAGCCTTCAATTCGTTGCGGCAGGGTTTCCATATTCAACACTTTCTGTAACGCAATCACGGCGGGATGGACTTCCTTCGTAACGCTGCGCAGTTTTCGGAACCGTTCCGACGCGCGCGCGCGGCTGTTCTTCTCGGCTAATTCCACCATTCGAATATGATCTCCCCGCCAGGGGCGAATGATCGATACACGATGTCCGGCCAGTTCGCCGAACCACTGTTCCAGGGTTTCCCGGTCCTCCTTCGGCACGGTAACGTTTAAAAAAATCTCGCGGGGATATTCCGGCGCCTGCGAATAGTATTGCAGTAAAAAAGAACCGAGGATTTCCTCTTCGGAGGCGTTCTGAGAACCCTCCATAAAATGATGCGAACTGCCGACAATTCGTCCGTTCCGTCTGCGCGCCACCAATACGCACGCGATATCGTGTACCCGCGCATAGCCGATATAATCCTGGTTGTCTACCGCCTGTTTCGCCATTTTCTGGCGATGAGCAAATTCCTCTGTCGCCTCCAGAATGTCGCGGTAGAGAGAGGCTTTTTCAAACAAAAGATTTTCGCTGCATTCTTCCATTTTCCGACGCAGAGCCGCCCGGACAGTCTCATGACGTCCTCGCACAAAATCGATCACCCCGCGACACAATTCTCCGTACTCCTCGGCTGTTACAAAACCTCCGCACGGCGCGCAGCAGCGACCGATTTCATATTCTATGCAGGGGCGAATCTCCCGCAACTTGTCCGAATCATGTTTGCACAGACGAAGCGGGAAAATCTCCTGTAAGCCGGATAAAGTCCGCCGCGCCATGGCCACGTGAGGATACGGGCCGAAATACCGGCTTCCATCCGCCTCCACCGTTCGGGTAAGAACGATCCGGGGGAATGTCTCCCGGACTGTGATTCTCAGGTACGGATACCGTTTATCGTCCTTTAGCTTAACATTGTACTGCGGATTGTGTGTTTTGATTAAATTGTATTCGAGCAGGAATGCTTCGGAATCCGTATCGGTAATGACATAGTCGATTTGTTCGACATGGACGACAAACGGCGAAGCATATTGCCCGCCTTTGCGGCTGAAATGGGTTCGGATTCGCTTCCGTATGTCGATGGCCTTGCCGACATAGATCACCGTCCCCGAAGCGTCCCGCATCAGGTAGACGCCGGGCTCGGAGGGCAGCAACTTGATATCCTCTCGGCTAATCATTTCCTTTAGTCTTCTGTTTTGTTCGTGCCTGTGCTTCCGTGTTCGTCCATGTTCTCTCCCTCAACCATTAACCCGCTCGCTTTCTTTAGTATAACATTCACAACCGTATTCGGCGTAACGCCCGACTTGCCCGGAAAACGGACACGCAGATAATTCGGCGTCAATCCTTCCGCAAGACCATTTTTGCAAGTCTCCACGAGGACCGGCATGATCCGTCCCAGGAGTTTCCGGCGAGTCTCTTCGGCTTTCGCCAGGGCGAATCGGTCCAGAAGTTCGCGGCGCTGCCGAGCAACGGGGAAGGGAACCTGTTCCGGCATGTCTGCTGCCGGAGTTCCGGGCCGAACGGAAAACGGAAACGAATGGACTTTCGAAAATCCGCATCGTTCCACTACGGAAAGAGTTTCTCGGAAATCGTCCTCGTGTTCTCCCGGGAAGCCGACCATGATATCCGTTGAAACACACAAATCTGCTATTTGCCGGTGTGCCTGCTCGACCAATTGCAGATAATCGTCCCGGCGATACCGGCGACCCATGCGCTCCAGGATGCGATTCGACCCGCTCTGCAATGGCAGGTGCAGGTGCGGACACAAAACCGGCTCCCGCGCAAAGATATCTATGATCCCCCGACCGAAATCCTCCGGCTCCAGCGAACTGAGGCGCAGACGCAACAGGCCGGGTGTTTTCGCAAGCGCCTGCAACAGGTCCGGCAGGGCAATCCCCAAGTCTCTGCCGTACCAGCCCAGGCGGGTTCCGCAAAGCGCCACTTCCCGAAATCCCTGGCTTACAAGGCTGTTGATTTCCTCTTTTACTTCCGCCATCGGGCGACTGCGCGCCGCGCCGCGACTGAACGGAACAATGCAATACGCGCAGAACAGGTCACAGCCTTCCTGCACCTTGAGAAACGCCCGTGTCCGTTCGTGCGAAAGAATCGGCGGCGGTCCCTGAATCTCATGCCGCCCGAACTCCAGGGCAATGCGCTGCGCAAGATCGTTCTGTTCGCCGATTCGGCAGATTTCGTGCAGCTCTGCCATCCGGGACAGGTCCACGGTTTCCAGTTCTGCCGCGCAGCCGGTTGCAATGATTTTTGCGTCGGGATACTCCCGTCCGAATTTGCGGATCATCTGGCGGCATTTCCGTTCGCTGGTGTGGGTCACGCAGCAGGTGTTGATCACCACGATATCGGGAGTTCCATCGAATGCCCGCTGATCTGTTCCTACCTGAAAACCGAGCCGTGCAAATCCCGCGGCGAGCCGGTCGCTGTCGTATCGGTTCACCTTGCAACCGAGTGTCTTAATCAAAACCGATGGCGGGGAACTCCGATCAGCGTTCGGCATCCTTCTTTCCATGTTCCGTGGAGATAATGGCTTGCACCAGCGCCAGTGCGACAACCGCCGCCAATTCCATTCGCAAAACCCGTGGACCCAGATGCACAAACGGAGTTGACATCGACCGAAGCAGGGATTCCTCATCAGGCGAGAATCCCCCCTCCGGCCCAATAATGAGGCCGACTCCCGCACGAGACCAAGACCGAAGCGAGTCAAGAAGATGTCCTTCTGCCTTTGGACTGAGCGTGAGGAACAATATCTCGGGATACTCTCGGCGAACCGGATCCAGGACAGTTGAGAAATCGGATTCGGCAAGGGAGATTTTCGGGACCCGTGACCGGCCGCACTGTCGGCAAGACTCGAGGGCGACTTTTTGCAGTTTTTCGATCTTATTTTCCGATCCGCGTCCGATAGAACGCTCTGCTTGAAAAAAAATGACCTCCGTGGCTCCGAGGGCAGCGGCCTCTCTCACAATGTTACCCGCTTTGCCCGCCGTGCCGTGCGCCTGAAAAAGAATGCAGGGCACAACCGGATTGGCCGGATTGATCTCCTTTCCTGTCATTCGGAGCTCGAGACCGTTTCGGTCGGACTTTTCCACAACATACCAGTAGTCAAGCGGGTCATCGGCAAACACACCGACCCGATCGCCGCTGCGAAGACGCAGAACTCGGGCCACCTCAAGAATCTCCGGATCGTTTGTGAAAAGGTGGTTCGCTCCTGCCTGGGGCAAAAACAAACGAGTTCGGACCGATTCCGCCATTTGACACCTCATGCTTTTTCTCTTATCCGCCCTGCTGCTGCTTGTTATGCTATTCTCTCACGGTCCGGCCAGGAAGGAAGAATGGACGATGCGGACAATCCACACACGGCAAATCACAGAGATGATCGAAGAACTCTGTATTACCGCGAATTACGATCTGCCCCGGGAAATCACGGAATCACTTCGCAAAGGATATGAAACTGAAGAATCCCCGGCAGGAAAAGATATCCTGAAACAGATTCTCGAAAACGAACGAATCGCGCGCGAAGAGAGATGCCCGCTGTGCCAGGATACCGGAACCGCCTGTGTTTATCTGGATATCGGGCAGGAGGTGACCCTGGAGGGGCCGCCTTTGCGTGAGGCGGTCGATGAGGGTGTCCGACGCGGGTACGAGAAAGGATATCTACGCAAGTCCATTGTCCGTGATCCGCTGATTCGAGAGAACACCGGAGACAACACGCCCGCGATGTTGCATACAGAAATCGTGCCCGGCAACAAGATCAAGATTCACGTGATGACCAAAGGCGGCGGCTGTGAGAATATGAGCCGGCTGGCGATGCTTCGTCCCAGTGATGGGCGGAAAGGAATCATCGACTTCGTGGTGAACAACGTCAAAAACGCGGGCGGGAATCCCTGCCCGCCACTGGTACTGGGTGTGGGGATCGGCGGCGCATTTGACATCGTTGCGACTATTGCCAAGCGAGCCTTGATGCGTGGTGTCGGAATCCCTCATCCTCAGCCGAACCTGGCCGAACTGGAACGGGACCTTCTTACAGCTTGCAATAATACCGGTGTCGGCCCGATGGGGCTGGGCGGCAGAACGACGGTCCTGGCGGTAAATGTGGAAGCGTACCCGACCCACATCGCCTCTCTGCCCGTCGCCATGGCAGTCAACTGCCATTCCAGTCGCTACAAAAGCGTGGTGATTTAAATATCGCAGATCTTCGTTACGGGTATCATCATATCGATACCTTTAGAACATGGGCATCGTTGTAAGCACAGTTCTTCGGGTATATCAAGCCTCCATGGACTTCGTGATCTGTTCAGTTCAAACTAATTGTTTGCGCGTTTTGCCTATCTAACGGAGGAACACTGCCATGGGCATGACCATGACCGAAAAGATCCTCGCCGCCCATGCGGGCCGCGAGAAAGTTGCCCCCGGCCAAAATATCTGGGTCAACGTCGATGTGCTGATGACCCATGATGTTTGCGGCCCCGGAACATTCGGCATTTTCAAAAAGCAATTTGGCCCCGATGCCAAAGTCTGGGACCCTGAAAAAATCGTCCTCATCCCGGACCACTACATCTTTACAACCGACCCGCACGCGAATCGGAACCTGGAGATTCTTCGCACCATCGCGAAGGAACAGAACCTCAAGTACTTTTATGATGCACACAGCCCGGCTTACAAAGGTGTGTGCCATGTTGCACTGCCCCAGGAAGGCCATACCCGACCGGGCGAGATTCTCATCGGCACCGACTCACATACCTGCACCGCCGGCGCGTTCGGCGAATTTGCCACCGGTGTGGGTAACACGGATGCCGCCCTTGTCCTTGGAACCGGCAAAATCTGGCTCAAGGTCCCCCCGACCATGCGCTTCATCTTCGACGGTCCGCCACCGCCTTATCTCATGGCGAAAGACCTCATTTTGCACATCATCGGCGAGATCGGCGTGGATGGCGCAACATACCGTGCCATGGAGTTCGCCGGAGATGGTGTCCTTGCGCTCAAGGTCGAGGAACGCATGACCCTGTGCAATATGGCCATCGAGGCCGGCGGCAAAAACGGTATTATCGAACCGGATGACATCACTCTCGCTTATGTCAAAAAGCGTACCGACAAGCCGTTCACCGTTGTAAAGAACGACGAGGACGCCTCGTATTACTCCGAGCGGGTTTTCAAGAGTGCGGATATCCAGCCGACCGTGGCGCGGCCTCATTCCCCGGAGAACCGCGCTACCGCGCGGGAACTGGCCGGAACAAAAATCACCCATGCTTATATCGGCTCCTGTACCGGCGGCAAAATCACCGACATGCAGGCCGCGGCGCGTGTCCTGCTCGGCAGAAAAACGGCGGTCCCCACGTTTGTGGTTCCGGCGACAATGGAAGTTGCCCGGGCGATGGAACACGAAAAGGTGGATGGCGCCACCCTCAAACAGGTTTTCGAGTCGGCGGGGGCACAGATCGCCCCGCCTTCCTGCGCCGCCTGCCTGGGCGGCCCGCCGGATACGTTTGGGCGGCTCAACGGCCGCGAAATCTGTATCTCCACAACCAACCGGAACTTTCCGGGACGGATGGGGTCCAAAGAGTCCCAAGTCTTTCTCGCATCGCCTTACACGGTTGCGGCAAGCGCCGTTCGGGGCCGGATCACCGACCCCCGCGAGTTTCTTTGAGAGGTTGCATGATGGAAGAAATCATCGAAGGAAAAGCATTCATTTTGGGCAATAACATCGACACAGACCAGATCATCCCTGCGCAACATCTGGTCTACAATCTGGATGATCCCGAAGAACGCAAGAATTTCGGGCGATTCTGCCTGTCCAGCGTACCGCCGGAGCTCTCCGGCCTGCCGAACGGACACATCCCGTTCATTGAAGACGGCGAATGCGCCTCCGAATATCAGATCATCATCGCCGGCGGCAATTTCGGATGTGGCTCCAGCCGCGAACATGCTCCCGTGGCTCTCAATATGGCCGGTGTCAAAGCGGTCGTCGCGGAATCGTACGCCCGCATCTTTTTCCGAAACGCCGTCAACGGCGGTTATCTCGTCCCTTTTGAGACACCGCAGAGACTGATCGACCATATCGCAACCGGCGACAGGCTGAGGATTGACTTGCAGGCCGGAACGCTCACCAATCTCGATAACGGGCAGACCTTCTCCCTGTCTCCCCTCGGAGATGTCGCAGAAATCCTCAAAGCAGGCGATGTATTCGCCTATGCAAGAACGGCCGGATTGTACTGATTGCAGAGGTTTTCCTGATGGGGATCAACGAGAATCTCGATCGAGTATTTTCCATTCTTCTTTCCCTGGTGGCGCTGGCGATTCTTGTGTCCGCCGGTGCAGCGGTGGGATTTCTGGCCGGTGTGGCGGGGATGCTTGGCCTGTGGGGGATCGGTGTTTCCGCCGGGAAAGGTGTGGTTTTCGGCACGATTCTGTTTGTGGCATTGATCGCCACTCTGATCGGTATCAAGTACTGTAAGACGATGTATTGGAGCGATATCAAGCTGCGGTAGCCCAATTCCCCTGTCTCCCTCCGCAAGAGCCGAGGTTTCTCTCTCTCTTTGGGAAAGGGTTGGGGTGAGGGGTTTTTCTTCGGGTGGCGCTGGCATCTTGCCGGTGAAACTCCGGTGACTTCCCGGCTTCCGAATCGTTTATGGGGGGAAAGGACAGCATTTCCGCTTGACCGATCGGCGGAAGATCTCTAGCCTGACTGCATGATTGTTGCGCCGCTCCGGGGTTGAGCATAAGGAGACAAGTATGCGTAAAGGCTGGTCAATGAAGTTTATTGCGGTCGGGCTGATGGGAGTTTACCTGTCAAGTTGCGCGACATCAAAGTCGCTCGTGATTCGAGACCCGACGCTCCGTGAGGCGGAATCGTATTTCAATCGAGGCGAGTACCGTCTGGCCCAGCTCAAGTATTCCGCTTATCTGTATTCCCCGGAAGAGCCGAAACGCCAGAAAGCGCTGGCGCTGTACCGCCTCGGATACTGCCAATACATCTCCGGTTATCATCGCGATGCCGAGAAAACCCTGAGTCAATTCGTCACCGAATTCCCCAAGGACAAACGCCGCCCGGAAGCCGAGAAATGGCTGAACAACATTCGCGGTTTCCTGCAGAAACAGGCCGAACGGAGCCGGCAGCAGGTTGAGAAAACGACACAGCAGATCTCCTCGCTGCGCGAACAGACTCAACAAAGTCCCAACGACGCGGAGAAACATTTCCAGCTGGGCGAATCCTATTGGAAAATGGGGCAATTCGATGATGCCCTTAAGGAATACAACGTGGCCGTACAACTGAATCCTCAGTATCGCCAGAATCCCTCTGTGCAGAAACGCACCTATATCGGAGACGACGGCGCATTGAAATTGCGGGAATCCCTTCTGACTCCCAAGGCGGTCGGGCCCATCGACATTCGGAGAATCCGCACTCGGCGGGTGGAAACCTCCGATTTCTGGGGAACTACGCCGACCAAGTACTCTTACGTGGTGAGCGGTGAGGCCGTTAATATCGGCGATCGGGTCTGCGCCAATGTACAAATCGAGGTCACGATCTATGACTTCTTTGAAAAGGTAATGGATTCGCGAATTGTCAATATCGGTACGATGCGACCGGGGCAGACCCGGCATTTTGTGGCGGAACTGAATCGGTTTGCCGGGGACCCCCTCGAAATCAATCGCTACGAAACCCAGGTGTTCTACGAGGAACAATGAAAAACAAACTCTTTTTTGCGGTATGTATTCTGTCGCTTTTCCTCCAATCAAGGGTCTGGTGCGCCCCGCCCGAGGCTGTGGCCGGATCGCCCTACAACCCGGGGGTGGCGGCCATCCGCGATCAGTTGGCTCAAACCTTTCCCATGATGGCCCTGGTCGAGGTCCGCATTATCGAGGTTCTGAGCGATTCCATAGGGGATTTGGGATTCTACTACGAAATGACCGGGAGAAACGGACGCCTGCGAAGTTCCGTAATTGACTTGAAGATCCTCGGATCGACCGATCCCGGCTTGAGAGTGGAGGGCATTCTGAGCCGGGATGCGGAGTCGCAAATCAATGCAGCAATTGAAATGCTTGCCACAAAACGAGAGGTAACCGTCTGGGCAGAACCGTCCGTCCTGATCCTGATGGGCCAGACGGCTGCCATCCAGTCCGGGGACGAAATCCCTTACATCAAGCGGGTTGTTGTGGGCTATACCGAGACCATTTCCTCCGACTTCAAACCCACCGGCATTTCGCTTAAGGTTACTCCGAACATCCTGGACATGGCGGGACAGCGATTGGTCCAAATGTTCCTCTCCGCAAGTTCCAGCAGTGTGACTCGCTATCGAGAAGAAGAGGGATACCAGCAACCCATCACGGACACGCGGGAATACGAAAGTACGATCGCTGTCGCTCCGGGGCAATATGCTGTCCTGGGAGGCATCATTCGCAGCACAGTTTCCGAATCACGCCGGGGAGTCCCGACTCTGATGAACATCCCGCTTGTGGGTGCGGCGACTCGCGGGAAATCGCAGCGCACAAACCTGGCCGAACTCTGGGTTCTTGTTCGCCCCCATATCGTGAACCTCGAAACCTCGCCGGCGACCGACTTGAAGGGATTCCAACAGGAGTCTGCAAAAGAGAGACAGATGGCCTTGACCGGTTCCGTGAACCTCCTGCAGCCTCCCATACAGCCGGAGACGGAGAAAAAGAAATGATCCGACAAACTTCCATCGAAACGGGTAGTCTGTCTGAGAATTCTTCAAAACCGTCTTCCCCAAAATTGGGGGAGATACGGAGGCAGTTGAACCGATCCACCGTTTTTGTACTGGCCCTGCTGCTCGGAGTGGCTTCTCCCATCCCCTGCCAGAGGGTGATTGAGATCGAGGCGGAGGTCTACGAATATCGCTTTGATGAGAACAAGCAAATCGGACTGTTCCATGATTGGAAAAACTACTCGGGCGATCTGACTTCCCTCTCGATGAGAATGCCCGGCACGGAACGGCTCTCGGACGATCCGCTGAGCGGAGTGGATCTCAACCTGGATTCCCTCAGCCTGATCTGGGGAACGATTCAGACCCGTCTGATTGCGGCGGTGCGGGACGGTCAGGCGACATTGCTCAGCAGTCCCACGGTCATTGCCCTGGAGGGAACAACCGCACAGATTATCAGCGGAGAGAGTTTTCCGGTCACCCAGTTTTCGGGTGTCGGCACCATTCAGTCTCTGACCGAACGTCCGTTGAATACCGGTGTCAAACTCTATGTGACTCCCGCTGTCTTTCGCGAAGAATACATCGTGTTGAGTATCCAGGCGGAATCCAGCGAGATTCGCGACCAGCTGGTCGAATTTGTTACACCGGATAACCGTCGATACCAGCTGCCCCAACCGTCGAAACGGTCTGCACAAACCGTCGTGATTCTTCGCTCCGGTCAGTCCTTCTATGTGGGCGGATTAATTCAGGAATCGGAACAGAGGCAGGTTCGAGCCATTCCTATGTTGGGGAATATACCTCTTTTCGGGCGAGTCTTCCGGGGAACGAACAGGACTTCCGCTACCACGGAAACCGTTTTCCATATCCGACCCACTATTCTGCAACCGGGTGAGGGAAGCGGTCAGTATACTCGGCTGTTCGGCGAATCGCCCGAAGAAACGACCGCAATGCCCAGTGTCTCCGAGATCTTTCCGGCCACGCCGGATGTTTCTTACCTGACCTCCTATCCGCACGTGCAGTAGCCCTTTCCTTCTGTTTCATCCCCGTTGTTTTTATGATTCCGCCCAGTGTAGGCATCCTGGGGGGCATCGGTTCGCACAGTCCTGAATCGGAGGCCATTTGGACTATCGCCATGCCAAAAAAGAAAAGCGCTCAACCCGGTCAATTATCCTCCGATGCTGTCGCGGCGCTGAGGGCTGCTCGAAACCCCTTACCCGCCGGTAAACCGACGAATGTCCCATCCGTGCCTCCTGCATGGAAGTTTCCGCCACCCGGTCTCCCTGACATTGCTCCGCCGGCGGAAATCCCGTCTGAAGAGAACCCCATGCCGGTCAGTGTTCAGGGACATCCGGCGGGATTGATTCCTCGAATCGTTCGGGAAGAATTGGTTGATGCAATGATTGCCTGGATTCAGGACTACTTCACCAGGCTGGAGAGGGCAAAAGCTCCCACGGTCATCCTTGTCCAAGTGGCGAAGGCTTTCACGGAGATTGAGACACTCAAGAAGGACCTTCTGTGCCTGGAACGATCCATCGAGCTGGTGGGACGGGAGAACGCCCAGGTCCTGATCGATCATGCCGGGGAGATCCGGTCGAAAATTATCGCCCTGTACGAACAGGTGGCATCCGGATCGTGAATGCTTTTATCGTCTTCGGTCTACCGTCGCCATTCCGGTTCGTCTCCCCGCCTCGCGGGTCTGTGGTGTAGGCAGACCCGGTTTTGTCTCCGCTCCTTCCGGCTGTCCCACGGTGGCCTGGCACTTGATGCAAATCTCGGAGCGGGATTCCTCCGGCAGGCTTCCGGCACAGATGAGACACTGGCGGATGGCTGACTCGGCATAATCTCCTGCCATTTGCAGGATCCCGCGCGCCGCGTACAGTCGGATCAGGAAATCGAAGAAATCGGTATACTCTCCCCCATATTCTTCCTGGTACGCTTGGATTTTCTCCAGCAGAGGCTGGTATTTCCGAATCTGACGCTCGTCCCTGGTAACCAGCTCCAGAAAGGCCAGAATGTATTCCTTCCATTCTTTTTCTGTCTGGATACGGTTACCGGGAAACCGCCGCAAGGCCAGGCTGGCTTTGCCCTGGAAAGCCCGGAACAGCTCATGACAGCACACATCTATCATGTGATAACAGAGATAATCTCTCAGGGCAACTCGTTCGCGACCGCACCAGGGGCAGTCGCTGATTGGAATACGGACTTCTTGTTTTGCTGCTTTGATGACGGATCGATCCATATCGCGCCCCCTCTTTCAATGAAAGGGTTTGGAACAGTCCCTTTCCTTTTGAGACCGGATTCTATCATAACTCATTCTACGGGATGTGAATACCTGTTCGGCAGGATTTTTTTGTTGTAGAAGGGGGGAGGTAGCGCAGAACGGGGGGCATCATCATGGAACTAATCGCTTTTTTGGAGCCTCTCTCCACTGGGGCCGGTGATTGGGGTGAAGAAAGCGTGGTTCCCGCCCTTTTTTGCCGGTCCGGAACTCCCGGGCCACGGGTGGGAGGGGCCTTGGCGCCTGTCGATGGGGGCTCTTTCTTTAGAGCAACGGCCGTTGTTGTGCTGCCGTGTAAGGCGCACGATGCCGAATCTCCGCTCAATCCGCATCGGGGCTTCCCATTCGAGAGTTTCAATGAGTTTCAGGAATCCCCGGGTGGTTTTGTAAATATGTCTGCCGGGCTGGAACAACAACTCGGTTTTTCCTTGTGGATGAGTTGGAATGAAGGGAACATTCCTCATTTCGCGAGATAATGGATCGATATATGTGATGGTCCGGTAATTCGTGTTCGACCGCCGCTGAGGTCGGTTTGGAAGAGTCGAATCTGTGGGGCCTGTTTGACATGTATGGAAATATCTGGGAAATATGTCAGGATTGTTGGGAATCTTATTCTGTGGAGCCGCAAACAGACCCGGTTGGGCCGCAAGAGGGTAGACACTACGTAATACGTGGGGCGGCGCAAGGATACAATGCCGTCTTTGGCGCTCGGCTCTCCAGTCCTCTTATACTGCTGGCTCCGTCGGTGTTCGCGTTGTTCGCGGATACGATTGGAGAGAACCACGTAATTGCCTCGACTGCCTGAAACATAGGAGAGAATCAAGATGAAGGCTCGATTGTTGGAGATTCTTGTTTGTCCATCCTGCGGTAATCTGCACGCGCTGGAATTGAAAGACCAAGAGGTCAGGGATCAAGAAATTGTATCGGGAGTTCTTGTCTGCACACATTGTCAGGCGAAATATCCTATTCGCGATTCGATTCCCCGATTTGTCGATTCGGATCAGTACGCGGACAGCTTCGGATTTGAATGGAATCAATTCAATCGAGTGCAACTGGATGTCCCTGGAAAGTCCAATGAATCCGAAAACACGATTAAGGAAAAAACTAACCTGACGCCGGAGAAGGTTACCGGAAAGGTAATCCTGGATGCCGGGGCCGGGGCGGGACGGTTTGCGGAGGTCATCTCTCGCTGGGGAGCGAAAGATGTCATCGCGGCGGATATCAGTTCGGCTGTGGTGGCCTGTTACCGGAATATCGGCGAGCGGGAGAATGTACATGTAATCCAGGCAGATCTGTTCCACCTTCCGCTGCGCCGGGAGTCGTTCGATATTGTTTATTCCATCGGGGTGCTGCACCATACTCCGAACACGCGGGATGCGTTCCGGGAGGTCTCGACGTTCCTGAAATCCGGCGGGTTCATGGCGATCTATGTGTATTCCGTCACACTGGGAATGGCATATACGGATTATTTGCGAAGAATCACGACGAGGATTCCGAAACGGTTGTTATATGTCCTCTCATTGGTTTCGGTTCCCCTGTATTATGTTTATCGGGTTCCGGTTATCGGTGCGTTGCTGAATACGGTATTCCGGATCTCCATGCACCCGCATTGGCGCTGGCGATGGCTGGATACGTTCGACTGGTACGCCCCGACTTACCAATGGAAACACACTTACCCGGAGGTGTTCCGCTGGTTCAAAGAGGCGGGGTTTGTTGACATCGACCTGCCGAACACTCGGCATTGAATTTGTGTGACGGGGAGGAAGGGGTGAACCGATTGCCGATTGGGGACTGGCTGGCGGCGGCGTGGATCGGCGAAACTCAGGAATTGACGGGTGCTTCACACATTGCACCGGCGTATGTCGAGTTTATTCCGCAGATTCAAGTGTTTCATCGAAGCCTTTTTCTTCCGCATTCAAGTGCCGAATCAGTCTGCGGATGGAAAGCGCCGCCGATGTGACCACCTCGACCTCGTTTGGGATTCCGAGGTCAAAAAGAGTCGGGACGTCTTCGACTGCGATGAGGATCATGCGCCGAGCCTTCTTGGTCTTTCCCGCCTTGTACAGAGTGCCGGCAGCATCGGACAAGGTCTCGCCGTGTCTTTGCACTCGTACCGGTATGGGAACTCCCTCGAATGTCTCTTGAAGGAACGCATCGATTCCGTTGTTGCGCTGCACGGGAATGTGGGGAATTCCGTTGAGTAAAGATACCGCGTCACCGTTCGCATTTCGATATGAATCCAAACCATTCATCAGGAGAGCGGACTCGGTCTTGACAGGTTCTTTCAGACGTTGTTTCGTCAATGCAACGGCTTCGTTGGAAATATCAATGCCGATCGCCGAACGCCCCAGTAGTTTTGCCGCAACGAGTGTCGTTCCACTGCCACAAAAGGGATCTATTACCAGATCTCCTTCATTCGTCGTCAGGCGGATGATTCTTTCCAGCAGCAGGATGGGTTTCTGTGTAGGATATCCCGTCCGTTCCTTTGCCTTGGGGTTCAGGAATGGGATTTCCCACACGTCGCTCAAAGGAACCCCTTTCTTGCTGCCCCCATACACGACATCCCCATTCCGATCCCGCGCATACACCGACTTATTCGAATCATCACGACTCCGTCGCTGAAGAATCTGATCCACATTCGTTGTCGGGGAGTAATCGGTAAGAATCTCGTTGAATTTGCATTCAGGCCCCTTGGAATAAAACAAGATTGTTTGATGTGCCGGTAGAAGTTTCCGGGCCGAGTTGGACCATCTCTTGTAGCTCCAGATAATCTCCGATTGAAACTGTCTCGCTCCGAATACCTCCTCCATAACCAATCTCGCAACATGCGATGCAGTCTTGTCGCAATGGAAGAAAATCGAGCCGGTCGGTTTCAGAATACGGTGGAGCTCTTTCAATCGCTCCGTGAGGAAAGATGCGTAATGGGAAATGGAGTTCCACCGATCCTCAAAGGAGAACTCCTTGCTGCGATCACGTGTGGAAAGGGATTGCCTGCGCTGTGTGCAAAAGGGAGGATCGAGATAAACAAGGTCCGCGGTCGTCGTTGAAAGACCGCGAAGGATATTGAGACAATCTCCCTCGTAAACTTCAGTTCCCATTTCTTTGAGTATTCTCCTCCGCCAGCTCATGCAGGATCGATTTCAGATCGACGCCGGTCCGTGATTCGACAAATGCCCATGCAGAATCCCCATAATGATACTCGCCGTGCAGCCCTTCGTATAACGTCTGAAGAGTCTGTTGAATCCGAATTGCCTGCTCCCGGTTGGGGTAGTAGAACATCACACGAATGGGGTGAAATCCGGCGTTCTTGATTGCGTTCAGCCTGGTATGTTCCTTTGTGATGTGATCCCCGTCCGTTGTCGCATCCCTCCACTTGATTTCTATCGCGTCCATATCCACAGCGCAATCAATCTCGAAGGTTCTTGGGCGGCGACCCTCCGTGTTCGGAACGCGATGAGATTGGGACTGTGGGTATTTCTCCTTGAAGCAGCGTTTGGCCGCGTCTTCAAGGAAAGATCCCGCGTACTTATACAGGAATCGGCCCTTGTTCTGATAGACATCGATCAGCTGCCCCTCCCGGTCGGTGATCCCCAGGACTCTGTAGATCAGATAGTGCGAAGTGTCGTCCGCCTTCATCTGCTCGACTCGGGTTTCGACCTTCGTCTTCAGGTCTATTGCGTATTTCCGGGCCAAGTCCCTGATCTCATCGCGTATTGTCACGGTTCCTCCTTTGTTCTTCCTCGAATAGGCCGCTCCGTGTTGGAACTGCGCCTGCCGCGCCTGCTTCTATCTTGAAATCCTCGGGATATACAATCATCAAACCCATCTCACATCCTCCCACAACACCCCTATTATACTCATTCCCCATAATAACGGTCAATGAGGGAATTCTGCCGTTGAGCGCATCTTATGATATTCTAAAATAAGAACCCGTCATCCGCCTCGAAAGCGTGAAAACCGGGATGTGCTTTCTCCAGGAAACTCCGGCATCTATTAAGGTTTGACCGGATTGGACGATATGCCGATATAGGGGTTGAATAAACGGGAGCGGACTGCCGCTCGCTTTCTCTGCGGTTGAGACGAGTTTGGATAAGCTCTGGTTTTCAAGGAAGGATGGCTTCATGTCCGGTGTTTCGTTCCGGATGTTTGGCATTGTCGGGATTCTGGCCGGTTTGATCCTGATCGTTCCGGCCCGGGCGCAGGTGATAGAAACCGTTGCCGGAACAGGAGCCAAGTCATTCGGCGGCGATGGGGTCCCCCCCACGCTGTCCGGGCTGAGCTATCCCTCCGGAATTGCATTCGATGCCACCGGCAGGCTTCTGATCGCCGACACCGAAAATCACCGCATTCGTTATGTCGCAAACAATCTGATCCAAACCATGATCGGAACCGGCGTGGCTGGCTGGTCCGACAGCGCCACACTGGCCCTGGAGGTTCCCATCCACTCTCCAATTGATGTCCTGCCGCTCAGCAACGGCTCCGTGGTGTTCAGCGATGCCGGGAACCACCGGATTCGGATTATGAACCCGTCCGGCGTTGTCAGCACCCTGGTGGGAGATGGAACCCCGGCGGTTGCGGGGGATGGGCAGTGCGGGACCCAGGCGAGTGTGCTTCAACCGGTCGGCCTGGTCACGGATGCCACCGGTAACCTGTTCTGGGCGGAGGAACACCGTGTCCGTGTCCTGGAAAACAATATCGTCCGGACTATTGCCGGAACGGGAGTGGCCGGGTATGCGGGGGATGGCAGCCCGCCCCTTGAAGCGCAATTCAACACCATCAGCGATCTCGCTGTCCAGCCGGGCGGCGGTATCTTTGTCGCCGATACGTATAATCATCGGGTCCGACTGATCAGCCCGGGCTGGACCCAGGTAAACGCTTATGCAGGCAACGGGATCAAGGGCGACACGGTGGCTGGTGTGACCGCCACCATCGCCATGCTGGACACCCCTGTCGCGCTCACTCTCGATCACCTGAACCAGCTAATCATCGCCAATGTGGGAACCCGGCTGCTGGTCCGTATTCGCCAGGATGGCCTGACAGCCCGGTTTTTCATAACCGAAAATACAGAACAGCCTTTTGTGGCTGCCGGTTTAACGAGAGACAGCACCGGGGATACCTACTACTCCCAGGGCTATTCTTACGTCACTGTTTATACCGGCGCAACCGGGACTCCAACCCCTCGCGAATTGCCGTTCGCCGGAATCGGCATTGCCTCATACGGCGGCGAGGCGGTACCGGCGGGCCTGGCTTTCCTGGCCACGCCGTCATTTATTGTGGTCGATCCGACCGGGCAGTTGGTGTTCAGCGACACCGGGGTCAACCGCGTGAGGCAAATCGACTCCTCCGGGATTGTCCGAACCATCGCCGGAAACGGACTGGCATCCGGAAGTGTCTCCGACGGTTCTCTTGCAATAGACATCCCCGTCTCCTCTCCCATAGGTCTCGGCTATGACGCGACCGGCAACCTGTATGTTGCCGAGAACGGCAGGCATGTGATCCGCCGATTTACACCGGAATACAATTCCCTCGCTTACCGGGCCGTGGGGAGCGGAACCCAGGGATATGCCACAGGCACGACGCTGACCGCTTATCTCAATAGCCCTGCCGGACTGGCCGTCGGCAGCACGGGTGTCCTGGTGTTCGCCGACCAGATGAACCACCGTGTTCGCTCTGCCGAGCCATCCGGCTCCATCGCCGATCTCGCCGGAAACGGCACGGCGACATACGCGGGGGACTTGGGACCGGGCATACTGGCCTCGCTCCATACACCCACCGGCGTCTATCGCGATTCTTCCGGCAGGACCTTAATCGCCGATACGTTCAACAACCGAATCCGTGTGCTTTCTCCCGACGGGATTATTACCACGCTCGCCGGAACCGGCTCGGCAGGGTATTCGGGAGACAGCATTCCGGCGGTATCCGCCGAACTGAAAGCCCCCAGTCACGCAATCGGCGATGCCTCCGGGAATATCTACATTGCCGATACGCAGAATCACCGTATTCGCAAAATCTCAACCGATGGAAAGATTTCAACCGTCGCCGGAACCGGCACGGCAGGATACAACGGCGATGGGGACCAGGCGATTTTTTCCCAGCTGAACCAGCCGTTCGGCCTTCTGCTCGATGCAAGCGGCAATCTGCTGATTGTGGACCGGGGTAACGGAAGAATCCGCAAGGTCGATTTTGCTCACCTGGATCCATCGCTGGTAAATCCGCCGTCGAATAAGTCGGCCAATGCGCCGGGAAGTGTTACACTCACCGTATTGGACAGTGGAAACGGCACGGTTGTTCCGGGGCGTGTCAAACAGGGAGGGCAGGTCCGAGCGGAGTTCCGGCTGTTCGATAAGAGCGCATCCGGCGCGCCGGTGGTGGTGTCGGCCGGATGGAGCCGGTTTGCCGGAACCTTTGTGCCCGACTCGCTTCTTGTAGCGGGCAATCCGACACCGGCCACAGTGACCGAAAACGGGATCGAGTTCAATGTCGAGAACCGTTCGCTGAGTGATGTCTCCTGCGTTTTCGAGGTGGGAAATGCGCCGAGTACCGCATTTGCACTGGGCACGGTTGTGATTGTGGACGCAACCGATCACGGCGCCGATTTCCGCAGCATTACGAGTTACGATCCGGACAATGTGTTCTGGACCGGCGCGGCGGAGGCCGGTGTCGTATCCACCACATTGGAAATTGACAACACCGCACCGGCGATTCTTTCTTCACAGGCTCTTGTCTCCCGTGATAACGGGTCGACTTACCAGCCGATCGTGTTCCCCTCCCTGAACAGCGGGGATATTTTGCTGATCCATGTTTTTGTTCAATCCGATTCCTTGTCGGAGCTGCATCACGACCTGGTTCAGCAGTTCAACAGCGGGACGATTCGCTTTGAGAACATTATCGACGGTACCTCCGTTGTAGAGGCGGGAAGCGCGGGGAGTTCTGTGTTCAATGCCACGGTATCGGCGCGTGTTACCGCAACCGCGCTCCCGATCACTCCCAGGAAAATCCATCTGACCTTTGCGGATGAAGTCGGCAATCAGACTCAGACACAGATTGTCGAGCTGGGTGTTAAGACGGCGGGACCGTCGCTGATTACCAGTGATCTGATCGTGAACGGACACATCGCGCCGGTCGGGACTTACCGGACGGGTCCGGACAGCGGCCCGAACAGCATGGCCGAGGTATCGGAAGGGGATGAGATTCAGCTGGTCGCCACGTTCGGCAGTTTCAACAGCACGGGCCTGGAACGGCTTACAGCGGACTTTTCGCCCATTTATCCGCGCGACCTGTGGTCCTCTGTCAGCGATCTGGTTCCTTCGGTAACCAGCCAGGCCGGCTCGATTCTTACGGCGACCTGGACTGTTTCAACGGTGGACCTGGGGGCAGGGGGGATTTCGGAGGTAACCTTCGCGAACCTCCAGAGTATCGGGAAAACCATGATACCGCTCTCTCCCGCCGGGCTGCCGCCGGGAGTAACCCCGACCGCCCTGCCGGGTGTGCCGGGCACGCCGAAACTGACCGTTCAGGCGGGGGCCCTTCCCTCCGCGGCCACACGAATACGAATCAGCCTCCTGGATGCCGATTCTGCCTTTCCTCTAATCCCGCTCGACACCAATGAGTTCACAGTAGATACCCAGCCGCCCGAAGCGGCGGTGTCCCTGGATTCCAACCCGCCTTTCCGGATTGTGCAGGGCGCTCTGGCCGGTGTTCCCCAGCGGGTACGAGGCGGCGATATGTTGACCTGCCGGGTGGAATTCACTAATCCGCTGATCCTCCGGAATGGAAACGACTATTTCGCAGCGGGAACCTCATCGCAGAGTATTACGGCCGACCTGAGCGGTGTCGGCGGCCCGACCGCAAGCGCGGTCGCTCCCGTAATTGTCTACAGCACACCGCAAACTGGCTTGCCCACGATTTACACGGCGCAATTCGATGTCACGGTTTCAGACCAGATCGGAAAGACGGAAGTGACCTCGAAACAGCCTGTGGAATACACATTTTTCCTGTGGGACGATGTCGGCAATGCGCTTTCGGTTATTTCCCCCGCGACAGAAATTGCAGTAGACAATCACCCCCCCACAGTGAGTGTGGGCGCGGTAAATGTCTATCTCGTTTCCGGGACCGCTACCCGCCCCGATGGAAGCGCCATCCAAATCGGACAAAGCATTCCCACGCAATCCATGCTGTTTCCCAATACGGCTGTTCGCATTACCGGCACAAATATCTGGGACCCGATAGACGATACGCTGGCGTTTCTGGCACGACCCGATGCCATGCGGGTGTTTTTCAGTGACGGCGTGGGCGGATCATACCGACTGACAGATGCCTCCAGCTCCTCGCAGAATGTTTTCCCCACATTTGTTCTCACCATGCCGTCCGCCGAGCAGCTGCGGACCACGGAGAGTTTTTCCATTGTGATTGCCGCATCGGACGCGCTGGGGAATTGTTACCAGGGCATCCCATCCCCACGGTTCCGTGTAAACGGAGCGCCGGATATGACATTGGATGTCTATGGTCCGAGCGGAAACCCGCTCGCCCAGGATGCGGCCGGTCGGACCGTGACAATCCCCGCAGGAAAGAACAGCCGCATTCATGTTTCCGGTTTCGATCTCGACAGGATCACCGAGATCGGGTTTGATGTCTCGCCGCCGGGCCGGTTCGATACACAATCCGCATACGGCTCACTCGGAACGACGAATGCCACGGGGGAATTGAGCATTTCGCCTGTACTCGGCGATTTTCTCGGTCCGGGATACCTGATTGTCTCTGTGACCGATTCCACCGGTCGGTCCTCGGCGGATCGCATTACGCTGCTGGTCAACCAGCCGCCGGTGATCAGAAACATTACCTCCAGCATTTATACGGGCCAGACACTTTCGGGAACCGGCGAGGCGATGATCGATCCACCGCTTATCTCGGAAGATCAGCGGCTGATCCTGACCATCGTGGGCCGCGACCTGAATTCCGAGAACAATCTCGTACTCTCCGCCACCGGCGCGGTATTCTCTCTGCCGAGCCTGGCAACGGCGACAGTGAATGGGCAATCCGGGATTCCGCCCGCCGGTCTTCCGATTCTTGTCGGACCGCAAAGGGGCCCATTCTCAGCGGTATTCGAACTGGGACCGACTTTCCGCACGGTGTCTCCGTTAATCGGGCAGGTTAGTCGAGAGATTCAATTGACGCTGAGCGATGGGGAACTCTCGGATACTGTGTCTCTGCCGATTACCGTGGAACACAAGCCTACGCTTCCCCAGCTCCGTGTCTCGGCAATGCGCCTGGATGGGGTTCCGATTCCCGTCAATCCTACCGTACGGGTTTCCGAAAACTCTCTCTTGACTGTGAATCTCACCGGTACGGATGTTTCCGGTGAAGCGCTGACCATGACACAAACACTCGGAACCGGCCTTGGAACATTCACAGCCACGTCCGGTACAGATTCCACACAAGGCCTGTTCACTTTCCGACCGGGACCGTTCGATGCGGATCTGCCGGAAGGATACCCGCCGTCATTGTATGATTCGCCGATTGATCCGTCTTCATTTGAATTCACGACCCGGAACGAAAGCGGCAAGGCGATCTCTACCGGATTTCAGGTAGATATTATCAATACCCCACAGGCTCCGAGTCTTGCTGTATCCGCGACCCTCAGCGGGCGGGCCATTCCGCCGGACTCGGCCACTCGCGCTGTCGTTACAGGACAGGATGTGGTGATCCGGGCCGAGGCGGTCGATTCGGACCGGGATATTGTCTTGATTGAATTCAACGCGCCCGTTTCCGCCGGTATTCGCCAGGTGTACAGCGGATTCGGATCGGCTACCTCAGAGTTGTCTCTCACGTTTGATAAAACATTTCCGGTCGGCTGCGCGGTCCGAATCGGTGTCCGTGCCAGGGATCAGGCCTTCGGCAGTCCGTGGACGTATTACAATTTTCAGGTCGTGGAATTATCCGACCGGTTGTCGTTTCTTCTTCCGTTTCGGGGAGTTTTAACCGGCACAACCGGCGCGGCATTTGTCGGCGCTTCCACGGAAATCACGATTCGGGAAACGGACTACCTGGACCTGATTGTCCGCACATCGAATCTCGGTCCCAGTGAAACAGTGACCGTACTGGCTCGAGGCACAGCCCTGAGCGACCCGCGACTGGTCTCCGCGATATTTGCCGATCAGTCCATCATAACAGGCCACTCCCTTCCGTTCGTCGTCAGCGCCTCCGGCGAGGTCAGTACAAATTTCCGTCTCCGGCCCGGATTGCACGCGGTTCCTGCAAGCGCAACCTCGCAAACAGCTACACTCGAATTGCAGATGACGGACGGCATTTTGTGGCAGTACCATGACCTGCGCGTCATTATCGAGAATGTTCCTACAGCGCCACAGCTGACACTCAAAGATTTGCGGATCGACGGCGCGGTCATTCCGGTCACGCAAACTATCCAAATAGATGAACGTTCCCTGCTGACCGCCCTCGTGGAGGTAGCCGATACAGGCGCGGAATCGGTTGGATTAACCGCATCGGGGCTACCTCCGGGGGCGGAGTTCACGGCTTCCTCCGGTGTGCCGCCGGTGACCGGGACCCTGACCTGTCGCCCACCGCTGGGTGCGTTCACAGCCTCGCCGTATTCCATGGTGCTTCACGCGACTAATAACGGAGGCTTTCATGCTCAAATGCCTCTGAGCGTCACCGTTCGTCAGCGATATCACCCGCCGAACTTACAGGTGGGGCTTACCATCAATGAAGCCACCACTCCGATAACGGAGCCGATTGCATTGGATACATTGGCCATGCTGAACCTGGTATTCTCCGGCCTCGACACCGATCCCGACGATCGGCTGATCTTGTCCGTATCAGGAACAGTGTTTACCACCACAGATTTGGAACGTGTCGAATTTTCGGGCCAATCCGTCCAACCGGGAACCCCGCTTCCGTTTCGTTTGGAAGGCCCTGAACCGGCGGGCAGTCTGCTTCTCTACCCGGGGGTTGTAGCGAACCTTCCGGGACAACCCGCTAAGGAATACACGCTGGAACTCCTCCTTTCGGACGGGGTCTTTGAGGTTTCAAAAACGCTTACCCTTTCGATCACCGCCACTCATGCGCCGCCGATTGTGCGGCTGACAGCCGCGTATGTGGATGGGATTTCGGTTCCGCCGAGTAACAGCCTGACCGTTTCGGAGGGGCATGTCCTTACCGGGACCGTGATCGCCTTCGACCCGACCGGATTGCCTCTTGCGTTTTCTGTGCGGGAAGCGAAGGGGTTGGCACAAATTCAATCCTGTACCAGTGTGGGATTTGCCACATCGGAGTTTCGTATTGCTCCCGGTCCCATTCAATCCGCCTCTTCGCCGTTAGCGATTCTCTTTACGGCCAGGAATCAACGATCCGAGACGACTGAATGGACGCTTAATATCGATATCCTCGATGTGGATTTCCCCGCACAGGCGGCCATGGAGGTCTATGTAGACGGCCGTCTTCAGAGCGCCGCGAACATATACTCTGTAACCGCCGGGCACGGCGCAACGGCTATCGGCTATGCCTGGGACCCGGATGAACAGTCGGTCCTGCTGAATGTGGCGAATTCGCCGCCGGGAAGTGTTTTTCAACCGCCGCTGGGATTGGACACAAAACTGGGCGCGCAACCGGCGATTGTCAGTGTCACTTTCGTTCCTCAGACCGCCGGAGAGATTCTCTCGGTTACTTTTATCGCGGGGGACAGCCTTTCCGATATTCTCCTTGGCGACACGGCAATCGGCGCGCAATTCCTTATTCTCAGCGCCAGTGTCCCGCCGACTCTTCAACTGGAGGTCACTGTCCCCAACCCGATCTGGCTTGGGCAGAGTGTGAACCTGGTTGCCTTTGTGGATGACCCGGAAGGCGATCCGGTGACTCTACTGGCTTATTTCGACGGAAATCCGGTGGTTCAGGGACTGGACGGGTTCTCGCTGCTCAACGGTTTTTATACCCCGGGGACCGTGGGGGGCATTCTGATTTTCCAGCCCGGACATCCGCAACTTGGCGACCATCTCTTGACCATTGAAGCCACGGACGGGCAGGCATCTACACGAAGAGACATTCCATTGAGCATACAAGCCCCGGTCGGAACTCCCACTCCCAGCCCGACCCCCACTCCGACAGCGGTTCCCGATACGATGCTTCTCTCCCAGGGGCACGGCGGAACCGGAACCAGCAAGCGACAGCATCGCATTGGCGATGTCTGGCGACAGGTCCCCTTCAGCGGCTTTCAAGGGCTGACACGCGCCACGGCTGCAAAACTGAACACATCGAGGGAACGTGCCGTGAACACCGCTGTGGCGGACATCGATGGCGATGGAGTAAAGGATATCGTTGTCGGATTCGGACCCGGCGGCGTGGGATCGAGCCAGCCCTCCATTCTGGTGGTCTGGCGGACCTTCGGCGGTCTTTCCGGCGGCCCCAAGTGGATGACTTCCAAGGGGGTCTTCTCTCCCATCTCTTCCAATGAAAAATACCGAAATCCACACGGTGCGCTGAATGTGGCCGCCGGGAACTTCGCCGGATATGGCCTGCCGATGATCGCTGCCGCACAGGGACTCGGCGGCAGCCATCAAATCCGCATTTTGCAATATACTCCGAATCCTCCCCCCAACGGGAAACTGGAAACGCTTGGCACGATCCGTGGCCTGCACGAGGAAGCGCTCTGGGGGAATGGATCGGGAGGTGTAGCTGTTGCCGCGGGGGATGTGAATCAGGACGGCCTGGATGAATTGGTTGTGGGACAAATGAACGGTGAAGGTGCGACCACACTGTTCCAGGCGCTTCTGCTGAAATGGGATGTGGAAACCGGTCAGGTGGTCCTCGCCGGGTACACTCCGCCTGCGGAGGCGTTTCCCATCGAGCAGCACGGCCTTGGCGGCGTGAATCTCGCCGTTGGGGATGTCGACGAAGACGGGCAAAATGAAATCATCGCCGCGACTGCCGGATATACCGATGAGGGAGCGAAGAATTTCCTCCGGGTATTTCGTGCGGAACTCAATCCGGATGGTTCCATCCGCGAAATTGTGCCGATTACCCAACCGGTGCAGGTGTTCGGCGCGGTGCAGAATCCCTCCGGCGGGATCGACATTGCGGCGGGGAATCTCGATTCGGATTGGGCGGATGAACTTCTGATTGGGACCCAGGCCATCCTGAATCTTAACCTTGAAACCGGCGGCGTTACATTTGACTGCGTTCCTCCTCGCGACCTGGTGAAAGGGATCAATTTTCACTTCGACGAGAACGGCGAGTTCACAGGTATCTCCGAGGCACGATCACCCTTTGTGGCCTACGATGGTGTGAACCTGCCCACCTCCGGCGCAGTAAATGTGGAGTTTTATCCGGCGGAGTGAGAATAAGATGAAAGTATATTACGATGGCGAAGCAGATGTCCTCTACCTGGAGTTCGGTAAGGAGACTCCGGACGGTGTTATTGAACTTTCGGAAGGTGTCAATCTCGATACCACTTCCGAAAAAAGAATCGTAGGCGTGGAAATCCTGAACGCCTCGAAAAGATCGACTTGACAACAATCCTCTCATACAGGCTTGATTTGCACAAAGCGGGGGCTGCTATTCCATCACCCGGAACAAATCCGCTTCGCACATCAGGTAAAGTGTCCCGTCGGGAATACAGGCAATGACCCTGATCCGATCCGGAGCCTCGCCGATTGTCTCCATTCGATCGGTAGATGGATCAAGCTGGACTAAATGTTTACCGCAACCGAAAATCAACTTGCCGTTCCGTATAATCATCCGTGGGGTAGTAATGGGGTTGTCCATCAGGATCGAGCCGGAAAACTTGTTGGATTTCCGGTCATAGATCATTAGTTTTTCACCGAGATTGACATAGACCTTGCCGGATCCGGGTAACACGGTAATCGGACCAATTCCCCGTTTTTGATTGAACGCTTCCTGGAATACAACCTTTTTCTCCTGAATATCCCATACTCCGAAATGGACCGGCGGATCGCTGCTCGGCAGGCCGTTCGCGGAAAGTGAGGTTCCGAAGTAAATGTATTTCTCGTCCAGGTCCATGGATTCAATGGCCTGTTCCGCAATTGGATTGGGCCAAATCTCGGTTTCGCCGGTTTCCGCGTTTGTTCTGGCGATACAGCCGCCACGAGCCCCATAGTGGGCCATCCAGCCTGAGTAGAGAAACCCGTCCGGTCCGCAGATCATTCCGCCGGTGGGCCGGATGTATTCGGGACGAACACTGGCTAATGGTTTTGGATTGACATGATTGCGCTGATCCCACGGCAGGGCGGGATCGTACACGGTGATATCTCCGCCGGAATACGAGACCGCATAGACCTTGCCGTCCTTAAACGTAACATCGTACACCTCGCCGCCGCTGTCGCAGATCATACCCGTATTCGTGAATTCCTTCGTGGCGGTGTCATACCAGAACAGAGTTTGGCCGAAATGCGGGCCACCCCAGAGCCGCCCCCGCGCATCGGCCTCCAGGAAAAGCGAGGGCCGCCCTCGTGACTCGACCGGAATGGGCCGGATATCCGCTTCTTCCGCGCCCGGCTTGACAATGAAATAATCCTGGCCGCTGACACCCAATAACGTGCCGTCTTTGGCGACACCATACAAATGCCCCGGGAGTTTCGCCCGGCTCAGCAACTGGGGCTGACGGTCTTTCTTCGGATCCAGCCGATAAATCTCACCCTGCCGCGTGAGGATCAGAGAATCCTTATACGGCATGGTAGAAAACAAACCCCATCCTTCCTGGTTGCAAATAGTCCTTATCCAGGAGGGAAGTCGGCTGTCCGTGGGATCATCCTCAGGTCTCCAAAGGTCGGCCCCTTTCCAGTAGCGAAGACCCTGATTCGGGATGGAAGCGATGAGAAAATCATCCGGGGGACAAGGCACACAGACAGCCGTTCCGATTTCCTCTCCTTCTTTGAGACCGCGCAGGGGGCTAAAGGTTTTTGTAGCCGGATCGAAAACCAGCGTGGTGGGTTTGTCCATGGAAAATGAGCAAACGATTTTGCCGCCGGGGGCCGGATAAACATAGCGAAGGTACAGATTCGGCGGTGCGGGTGCGCCACAGTCCTCCACTTCATAGGTCTCCAGATCCAGCGCACCCAATTTGCCTCCCGGATACGTGCCGCCGTAGACACGCCCATCGCCGCCGAGCGCGAGGTTCCAGATATATTGTTCTCCTCTAAAGTCCGCGACTTTGATGAATGCTTTCTTGTTCAAATCGAACACCATGAACACGCCGTCATAAAAGGTTCCGACGATAATCCGGTCGCCGGGAACCTCCAGCAGCGCCCAGGCCCCTGCGCCCGCCGGCGCGGGAAACATCTCGCCGGTGTTGTTCTCAAAATCGATATAGAGCAGTTCGCAGCCACGCGTTTCATTGTCATTGGCGAGAACAAACCGTTCGCGTCCGTCCTGTCGATCCGTGACAACAATTCCCGCCAGGACCTGCTTGGCGCGGCATGGTTGTCCCAAAGGCTCCAGCGATGCGGCATACACGCCGCTGGAAATGAAACCGAGACATACACCGACCCATACGAATCTGAGACGACGAAACATGGCTATCTCCTCTTTTCTTGAAAGATGCAGCCTGAGATCACTTAACTAAAAGCATACACGCTTGCGATATCGCGCGCTATGATGAGGTTTCAAATCGGGAAGGCGCGTCCCGGAGTCGGCAAACTGCCCACGCCCGTGACTATGAACATAGAATGTGTCTGCATGGCCGTTGCCGCGCATTATGAAGGGCACATCGATTACGATATACTATATACCGAGAATGTGGAGGTAACCATGGCAGGAAAAACCTCCCTGGGATCAGCCATGAAATCATCCCAACGCCAGGTTGACTCTTCCGGGCCGACAGCCGGACGTCCGGTCTCGCGCGGACGAAAGAAGCCCAGGACTCCCCGTCCGCCTTTGCGGTCGTATTTGATTCTGACAGGGATTATTCTTTTCTTTGTGGCTCTGGCGGTGGCGTGGACCATTCTCAATCAAATGTTTCCGTTGGTTCCGCCGGAGGCTGCGCTGGAGGCCGAAACACCGACGCCCACACGGACTCCTTTCCCAAGCCTTCTCTTTCGCGAGCTCCGAAGCAAAGAGACCCCGAGTGTGTATGAGGAATAAGGAGTCCAACGTCCCACCATGGCCCGAATGGACTCAAGCCCCTCTCCGCCAAGACCGGCCGTCGCCCTGAATCTGTCGAAGGGGGAGATACAAACA
>Ga0116148_1000665_pt1 | contig 41593 bp, 27 predicted proteins | sample AD_UKC055_MetaG_FD_89786 | JGI IMG/M metagenome (GOLD analysis project Ga0116148, IMG submission 89786) | Active sludge microbial communities of municipal wastewater-treating anaerobic digesters from USA - AD_UKC055_MetaG | ecosystem: Engineered > Bioreactor > Anaerobic > Digestate | place: USA...
CCGCGGAGACCTCGCCCGTCTGCACGATCTCGCCGTTGGCGGCATCGACCAGGCGGGCGGCGGCCGTCAGGTTGCCCAGGCGGACGACCGTTCCCAGCACCAGGTACCGCACGCTTCGGATCTTGCCTCCCGACAGCTTGCCCGGGTCGTCCACCACGCCGGCCATCGAGAGCTGATGCTCATTGAGCAGGGCCAGCAACTGCGTCCGCTCGACCAGTTGGAATCGCTCGGGGGTGAACTTCTGGAGGAGCAGCTCCGCGACAGCCTGCCCGGCGTCGGGGATCTGGACGTCGCCCTTGACGGCGAAGTCCAGGACGGCGATGCGGGGGCGGTTGACCTTTTCCTGGGCCTGCTGGAGCAGGAGGCTGACGTCCCGGTCGTCCTGTTCCTTCAGGGCGTTCTGGAGCAGGAGGATTGCCGTGGTCCAGTCCTTTCGCCCGAAGGCGTCGACTCCGGCGTCGCGGTAGCGGATGAAGCGGGCCTCGCGCTGGCGTGCATCGGCCTGCTCGTCTCTCTGGGCCTGCTCGGCGGCTTGCTGCTGGGCGGCCTGCTGGCGGGCGGCGAGTTCGGCCTCGGCCTGGGCGAGCTGGTCGGCCAGGTCCAGGGCGACGTTCGTGTCGGCATAGCTGAGGATGGCCTGCTGCCCGAGTTGTCGGGCGGCCTGATAGTCGCCCGCGGCGTTGAGGGCGCTGATCTGGGTCAGGGCGGCCACGGCCTGGGCTTCCTGTTCGCCGTCGGCCGGGGCGGTGGTCGGGGCGGTAGTGACCGGTTCGGTCTGGGGCGCCGGCGCGGTGGCGGGTGCCGGTGCAGTCGTCGTCGGCTGGGCCGGCTGATCGGGAGCGGTGCTCGGCTCCGCGGGTGACGGCTGGGTCTGCGCCGCCGCGGGTGGGGACTCCTGTCGCTCGCACGCGGGCAGAAGCACCCCGATGGCCGCGAACGTCAACACGAGCAGTCGGACTCGGAACGTTCCCCGCGTCGCAGACAGAGCGTTCATGTTCATGCTGGTATTCTACCCTCGATTTGCCAGTGGGACCAACGGTCTGGGAAGTTACATCGTTGCGGCCGCGGTGGCCACGCGCTGCGGGCGATGGCCTTTTCTGCGGCCAGGCCATCCGTATAATTGTGGCATGACGACCGTGCAGGAAGATCTGAAGTTGATGCGCCCGTGCCCCGAGTTGAGGGACGACTTCTTGGCCATGTGCATCGAGTACGTTCGGCAGGGCAACACGTGGGAGCGGGGCATTTTCGGGGAAGCTCAGCGGGACTTTGCCCGCTACCTGCGGCGCGTGGACGAGATTGCCGACGGCGTCAACCTGCCCCCCGGCTGGGTGCCCCAATACACCTATTGGCTGGTCCGCAGCGGAAGGCAGATCGTGGCGGTCAGCCATTTTCGCCCGAACCTGCACGAGCGCGGACTCTACGAGGAAGGGCACATCGGCTACGGGACCAGGCCCAGCCAGCGGGGCAAAGGCTACGCCACGATGCTCTGCCGCCTGACCCTGCTCAAGGCGCGCGAGCTGGGCTTGCGGCGCGTCCTCATCACCTGCGACGCCGACAACACCGCCTCCGCTCGCGTCATCGAGCGGAACGGGGGGCAACTCGAGAACCGGGTCCCCTCGCGCGAGACAGGCAAGCTCAAGAGCCGGTACTGGGTGGAGCTGGACGAGTTGTCCCCGGACTTCTAGCCCAAACGCAGCCGGGGGCGGGCGGGGCGCAAGAAAGGCCGCGAGAACCAGGCCCGGCGGTCCTGCCGGCTCACAGCCAGAAATCGGATCGGAGCGGCTTGCCTTCGCGGGTGGCTCGGATGAACGCCTCAACCTTGCCCAGATCTTTCACGCCGGGCGCCTTCTCCACCCCGCTGGCCACGTCCACCGCCCAGGGCTGGACCAGGTCGATGGCCCCGCCCACGCAGGAGGCGTCGAGCCCGCCGGCCAGGATGATCGGTTCGAGGCCCTTCAGGGCCCCGGCGGCGCGGGCGGCGGCGACATAGTCCCAGTTGAATCGCGTGCCGGTGCCCCCGCGCGCGGACGGGTCGTAGGCGTCCAGCAGGATGCCCGCGGGGGCGACGCCCTCGCCCAGGCCCGCCATCCAGGCGTGGACCTGGGCCAGCCAGGATTCGTCGCGGACGCGGAAGGCCTTGATGCAGGGACAAGCCACCTGGGCCAGCAGATCGGGCGGCTCGTCGCCGTGGAGCTGGACGCAGCCGATGCCGGTTCGTTCGACCACGCGATTGATGAGGGCGGCGTCGGCGTTGACGAACACGCCCACCGTCGCCACCCAGGGCGGCAGGGCCTGGACGATCTGGCGCGCCTGCTCGGGCGAGACCCAGCGAGGCGAATCGGCGAAGACCAGGCCGATGGCGTCGGCCCCCATCTGGGCGATTCGCAGCGCGGTCTTGGCGTCGCGCAGGCCTTCGATCTTCACGCGTACTCGTTGCATAGCGGGCATGATACCACGCGCGCGCGGGCGATGGAACCGTGCAGCGTCAAGCCGCCCGTGCGGCGGCAAGAGACTTCATTTCTGCGGGCCGATCCACCCCTTGCGGCGGAAGTAGATCAGCATGATGCCGACGACGACAGCCATCAGCGCGAGGGCGAGCGGGTAGCCGAAGTAGAAGCGCAGCTCCGGCATGTTCCAGGGCGAGGACTCCGCGCTGAAGTTCATGCCGTACAGGCCCGCCAGGAAGCTCAGCGGGATGAAGATGGTGGCGATGATGGTCAGCACCTTCATCACCTCGTTCATCCGGTTGCTGAGGCTGGACTGGTACGCGTCGACCAGGCCGGAGGCCAACTCGCGAAACGTCTCGACCATGTCCATGACGTGCGCGACGTGATCGTAGCAGTCGCGGAGGTGCAGGCGGGTGTCCTCGGTGAGCAGAGGGATGGGCTCGCGAAGCAGCCAGTGGAGAGACTCTCGCTGGGGCCAGACGACGCGCCGCAAGGCGAGCAGGTCCCTCTTGGCCGCGTGGATCCGTGAGATCGCCACCGGTGAGGGGTGGCGCAGCACCTCGTCCTCCAGCGCCTCCAGGCGCTCGCCGAGCTCCTCCAGGACGGGGAAGTAGTGGTCGATCACGGCATCCAGGAGGGCGTAGGCCAGGTAGTCGGCGCCCTGGCTGCGGATTCGTCCGGCGCCCTCGCGGATGCGGTGGCGGACCGGGTCGAGGCAGTCGCCCACCCGCTCCTGGAACGTCAGCACGAATCCCGCCCCGAGGTAGATGCTGATCTGCTCGCTGTCCAGCCGCTCGCCCAGCGACATCATGCGGGCGACCAGGAACAGGCAGTCCTCGTACCGCTCCACCTTGGGTCGCTGGGGCACGTTGACCAGGTCCTCCAGCACCAGGCGATGCAGGCGGAAGATGCCGCCGAGTTCCTGGATGGTCTGGACGCTGCCCAGCCCGTCCACGTTCACCCAGACGACCGGCCACTTGCCCAGCAGGTCGCGCAGCTCCTGCGGGCCGGCCACCTGGCGTTCCAGGACCTTGTCGCTGCTGTAGGCGATGACGCGGATGACGGGCGGGGCGGCCTCGGGGTCCTGGACCAGCGTGCCCGGGGGCGCGCCGGTCGGACTTCGCCGTTTCCACCGCCGTTTGCGGTTGGCCTTGTTCGACATGTCTTGTCCCTTTCGATCTTAGCGGCCGGCGGCTGCGGCCTGGGCGGTCGGCGGGGCCAGTTCGATGAGCACCACCTCCGGCGGGGCCAGGAAGCGGATGGGCGGAGTCCCGCCGCCTTCCATGCCGACCCCGCGCGTGACGTACATGCTCGTCCCGTTGACACGGTAGGGCCCGCTCTCGAACCGCTTGCCATATCGGGACAGCGTGATCAGGGCCCCATAGAACGGCAGGGCGATTTGCCCCCCGTGGGTGTGCCCGCAGAGGTACAGGTCCGCGCGCCCGGCTGCGTCGTAGATCGCACCGGGGTAATGGTGCAGGAAGATCACCGGCTGGTCCTGCGGGATGCCGGCGGAGAAGGCGGCAGCCTGGTCGGTGAGCATGGCGCTGAGGCCGGCCAGCCGGACCCGCCTGCCGTCGAGGTCCAGGGGGACCACCTCGCGGGTCAGCAGGGTCACGTTGATTTCGCGGTAGAACTCGTCGGTGGGCAGGTGGAAGTCCCAATTGCCGCGGACGGCGTAGGTGGGCGCGACGCAGGCCAGTTGGCCCAGGCAGCGGCGGAGGTTGTCCAGCCCGTCCGTCCGGCTGAGGGCATCGCCGCCGAAGAGGATCAGGTCGGGCTTGAAATCGCCGATCGCCTCGACGATCCGATCCTCCAGGCGGCGGGTGGAGACGCAGTGGAGGTCGCTGAGGAAGGCGACGCGAACGGGGGACGACCCGGCGGGCAGCTCGGGGCACTCGATCCGCAGTCGGGTCAGCGTCAGGCGGTAGGGCTCGACGAGCCACCCGTACGCGATGCACGCGGCGCCCAGGCCCGCCAGGGCCAGCAGGATCCGATGCGTCCAGTGGGCTCGGCGCGACAGCCGCGGTGCGGGCCGGCGCAGCACCGTCCGAACGAGTGCCCGAGCCAGGATGAGCGTCGACCCGCCAAACACGATGGCCACCCCGGCCACGAAGGCGAGCAGCACGGCCTTTTCCCACCAGGTCATGGGCAGCAGGATAGCGGGCCGGAAGGGGCCAGGCAAGGGGCGGCTGCACGGGCGGGGCATCGTTTTTTTGTCCGCGGCTTGATATTGGCCTATCACGCGGTGCTATGCTGAGATAGACGACGAAGGCAAAAGAACACAGAGGCGTCAATACATGCGAAAGGATTTCATCATGAAGCACAAGACAACATTGGTGGTGACGCTCGCCCTGCTTAGCGCGTGGGCGCTGGCGGCGTCGGGAGAGGCGCCGGGGGCGGACGACGATCACGCCCACGGGCGCAGGCGAAGCGCGGCCGGCCGGGAATGCCGGTCCGAGTGCACCGACAAGCTGGCGGCGGTGAACCAGCACCTGGACGCCGCCGTCAAGGCGATCGAGGCCGGGGAGAAGGAAGCCGCCCTCAACCACCTCAGGGCCGCCCGCACGACGTTTGCGGACATGGGCAAGGCGTGCTCGGCGTGCGCGGCCCACACCGGAGGGGGGGAGAAGCTGACGTCTGCCGGCAGCGACCTCGCTAACACTCACTGCCCGATCATGGGGGCAAGATCGATCCCGCTAAAGTCACGCCGAGCGTGACGCGCGAATGGCGGGGCAAGAAGGTCGCGTTCTGCTGCCCCCCCTGCGCGGGCAAGTGGGAGAAACTGACCGACGAGCAGAAACAAGCCGCCTTGGCCAAGGCGACTCAGGCCCCCGCGGCGACCCCCGCCCCGGCCCCCGAGCCAAGGAAGGGCTGTTCGAGCAAGGGGGGTTGCTGCTCGAAGTGACCAGGCAGCCAACCCGGATCCGGCCGCCAGGGCCGGTTCATCCGATGCCTCCGGCCCAAGACGAGTCCTGCTCGTCTTGGGCTGTTTCTTGCGCGCCGTACTTGCGGATTGTTCCCGGATTCACAGTCGCAGGCCATGAAACGCCAAGCAGATACCGGAGACCGGTTGGCTCGGGGAGGGGCCGAAGGGCCCTATCCCGGCTTTCGCGCGTGTCTCCAATAAATGATTCCCCTGAGCGTTAACCCAGTCAACCTACACAGGCGCGTTGGTGACCTCAAGGACGGCGCAACGCCACAAGAAGGAACCCAGAATGGCCATTGACGTACGGAAGATCGAGAACGACACCGCGGCGGAGTTCTTTGTCACCGGGTTTGGGGAACCCGGTCTGTCGCTTCAACAGCAGGCGAAGGAGATATTCTCGGCTATACGGGATTTCCTCAAGGACCAGCAGGCCGTCATCGTGCAGGAACGGGTCTTTCTGGACCCCAAGGTGATGGACGAGGTCAAGGCTATTCGGGCGGAGGCCTACGGAAGCCTGGATGACGGCGTGTCGCCTTCGTACCTGAGCGACCAGCTCAAGAGCGGGATTCAGTTGGCCGGCGTGCAGGTCCACGCCGTCCGCACCGCCCGGAAGATCGAGGTTGTCCGGTATGCGGACAAGCCCGTCGGAAGGCTGATTACCAACGAGCAGCGCTTCCTGGCGCTGACGGGCCTGTTCGCCTCGCCCGACCTCTCGCCGTCCGAGCAGGCCAACCAGATGCTCGCCCAGGCTGACGGGGCCCTCAAGCAACTCGGCAGCAGCCTGTTCTCCATCGCCCGCACGTGGATGTGGCTCGAGGACATTCTCGACTGGTACGGCGACTTCAACAAGGTCCGCAATGCCTTCTTCCGGAAGGAAGGCCTGATCACCGACGAACCCCAGAAGGACCGCCTGCCCGCCAGCACGGGCATCGGCATGAAGCCGGCGTTCGGGCCCACCTGTATGATGGACCTGGTGGCCGCCCTCGCGCCCGGCCAGAAGATCGACTACCTGCTGGCCGGCGGGAACCAGGACTCGGCCTTCAAGTACGGCTCGGCCTTCTCGCGGGCCTCCTCCATCGCCACGCCCGGCGGGCGGACGGTCTACGTGTCCGGCACGGCCTCGATCGACCCGCAGGGCCGGACCGAGTTCATCGACGACATTGAAAAGCAGGTCGATGCCACCATCCGCCACGTCCGCGCCGTCCTGAAGAACATGAACTGCGGCGACGACGACGTGGTCCAGGCCATGATCTACTCCAAGACGCCCGCCGTTGACAAGCACTTCAAGGAGAAGTGGAACAAGGCCCTGCCTTGGCCCCAGGTCACGCTGGTCTGCGACGTCTGCCGCGACGACCTGCTGTTCGAGATCGAGGCGGCCGCCTGCCCGGGCGCCAAGAAGATCGTCTAAGCCGCCGTCCCGAGACCCTCAACATCAAGGCCCACGGAAAGCATCACGCCTTCCGTGGGCCTTTTCGTGCGCGACTGAATTACGGTTCACGCGGCTTGGCCGGTTCGTCACTTGCGCAGTTCGTCGAGACGCACTTCGGCGCCGTTTCGTTCCTTGCTGAGCTGAGCGGCGGTCATGAACTCCACGATCTCCAGCGTCTCCAGCGGATCGACAGGCGCCTGACGGGTGTGGAAGAACTTGGCCATCGTCTCGCACAGTCCGGCGTAGTTGTAGCCGGCCTTGCCGCTGTCGTACTGGCCCTGCTCGCCCTCCAGGCGGATCAGGGGCCTGTAGTCGCCCTTGGTCATGCCGCGGAAGACCCCCACCCGTCCGTCGGACCAGGTGCCCACGGTGATGTCCGCGTCGCCGTCCTGGCTCCGCTTGAGGCTGACGCACCCCCGGCCCATGACCGTGTAGAGCGTCTCGACGCCATGGATACCGTACCAGAACAGATCGGGATGATGCGGTTCAAAGTGCAGGGGCGAGCTGGCAGTTGCCTTCTTGAGTTTGCCCACGCCCGTCTCGGTCCGCAGGCGGAGGATCTCCGGCTGGAAACGCGCGCACGAGCAACTGAAGAAAGGCACCTTGGCCTGCTGGGCCAGGCGGATCAGCTCGCGGGCGTCGGCCAGGCCGGCGGTGAAAGGCTTGTCGATGAACAGCGGCTTGCCCGCGGCGATCACGGGCCGGGCATGGGCGAGGTGCGGACGTCCGTCCACGCTTTCGACGAGGACCACGTCCACTTCCTTCAGCAGTTCCTCGATGCTGTCTGCGATCTTGACGTTGTACTTCTCGCGGAGGGTCTTGACGTACCCCGCGACGCGGTTCATGCTGGCCGCGGGCATGTCCGCGCTGCCGCCGGGGAAGGCGGCTGTCACCTTCACCCGCCACTGGGGGTTGGCGGCGAACAGGCCGGTAAAGGCGGGCACGTGCGAGGTGTCGCAGCCGATGATCCCTGCCCGCAGGTCCCGCGTGGCCCAGTCGGGTGCGGGTTTGGCGGCCGGCGGGTCCGCGGCGAAGGCGCCCGCGGCCACAAGGAAGATCACTACCAGGGAGAGAACCGACAGGCATCGGATCGACATGGCGTACTCCTGACAGCCGGGGCTGGTCGGTCGGCTGCAAGTGCATCTTACCTGGCGGGCCGGGCTAGTTCCACGGGAAAACCCGGCTTGTCGCCCCGTCGGCAGGTCGATATGATGGGGAAATGAGGTTGCACCCCAAACAGGTTCGACAACCGCCCAGCCAGGGCGACAGGCGCCACGGGTTCACTCTCGTGGAACTCCTCGTGGTGGTTTCGATCATTTCGCTGCTTCTGACGCTGCTGGTCCCGTCGCTGGGCCGGGCCAAGCGACTGGCCCGCATCGGCATGTGCGGGTCCAACATGCGCCAGGTGATCCAGGCGTTCGCCTCCTACGCCACCCAGAACCGGGGTCTGCTGCCGCCGCTGGGACGGCTGGTCAACAACAAGCAGATGCGGTACGTCCACTACTGGACCGAGGTCGCGGGGACCGACACGGGATGGGTGAGCTTTGGCCGGCTCAGCCAAAGGCGCCTCCTGGACCCCCATGGACACGTCTGGTTCTGCCCGCTCCAGAGGGCACAAGGGTTGATCTGGCCTGGAGGTAACCGCTCCCACGAGAACAATGTTCCAGGACCCAAGAACACCTTCCTGATGGATGAAGACAAGTCTCTGGGTTGGACCTTCTGCCGGGCCGGGTTTCACCGACGCACCCTCAATGAGACCAAGTCCACCGACTGCATGCCCATGGCAGACGTGGGGAACCGGGCCTTCCTGGCCGACTCCTTCAGCACGCCCTCGCAGATCGTCACCAGCCATGGCAACAGCGTGAACGTGGCCTACGGCGGGGGGCAGGTGATCCTGCAGCCGCTGGACCCTCGCGAGTCGCTGATGGCGGGAATCTCCAACAGCTACAGTTCAAGCAGCTATCCGATCATCGACGAGATCTGGGAACTCTTCGACGGACGATAGAAGCGTGGGCGGACAGCAGTTCTTGGCCCGCGCTGGCGGACATCGAGAAGACGGGTCAGCAGCCTGAGGTGGACATGAAGAACGCCGCAACACGGCGCGGCGGTTTCACGCTCGTGGAACTGCTGGTGGTGATCGCCATTCTGGCGTTGTTGCTGTCGATCCTGACGCCGACGCTGGGGCGGGCCAAGCGTCTGACACGGATAAGCGTGTGCGGCTCGAACCTGCGCCAGGTGACGCAAGGCTTCGGCGCCTATTCCAGCCAGAGCCGCGGCTTCCTCCCCCCGGCCGGGCGGTTCTACAACAGCCAGCAGATGCGATACGCCCATTACTGGACCGAGGGCTATCCCTCCAGCGCGACCACGCCCCTGATGCACGGCTGGCAGAATTTCGGGCAGCTCAGCCAGATGCGCCTCCTGGATCCGCAAGGGCGGGTCTGGTTCTGCCCGCTCCAGAAGGGGGAGGGCCTGACCTGGCCCGGCGGCTTTGACACGCACTCCAACAACGTGCCAGGGACCCACTCCTCCCTGCCCAAGAACAACGTCCTGCTGGACGACGCCAAGCCGCTGACCTGGACCTTCGCCCGCGCCGGCTTCCACCGGCGGGTGCTGGGGGAGAAGTCCCGCACGCACTGCCTCCAGTACTCCCTGATCGGCTCGCGGTCCTTCCTGGCCGACTCCTTCAGCGTGCCCAGTCAGGTCACCGCCAGCCACGGCGACAGCGTCAACGTCGCCTACGGCGGCGGGCAGGTCGTGCTCCGGCCTCTGGACCCCCGCAAGCCTCTGTTGGGCGACGTCTCCAACGTGTACGACGGCGCCACGAGCAATCCCATCCTGGCCCAGATCTGGATTTCATTCGATCACTGACCGGTTCGGCCTGCTGGCTCGGAGCGCCCCAGACGAGAACCCCCGCAAGCCTTTGACGGGCGGGGGCTCATTTCATAGACAAGGGCGGAGTTGAAACGCCGACACCGTGAGTATCAGTCCCGGTCGAGTTCCCATGCGCAACGTCCACCAAGACCCGGGCGACACGTACTGGAGTCGGGCTCGCTATTTCAGCTTGATCACCAGCGACACCGGCTGCCCGCCGGGGAGCGCAAGTGTACGCTGATTAGGGCGGTCCGCAGGGCCGGCCTTCGCGTCGCCCTTTGTCACGGACAGTTCCGCGATCTCGGAAGGCAGCTCCATCGCGATGGTCTGCGGCTTGGCCGAACTCAACGTGACCTCGATCCGCTTGCCGTCCCACTGCAGGCGCCCGATCTGGATCGCGCCGCGGCAGAGCACGCCGTCGACCCGGCCGGAGGGCCAGGCCGCGGGCAGCGCGGGCAGGAGTCGGATCTTGCCGGGGTCGGACGCAATCAGCATCTTGATGATCACGGCCGGCATGCCGCCGCTGATGTCCATGTTGAACAGCGAGCGGTGGTTGTGCATCGAGGCCAGGTTGTTCAGCCAGAACCGGTTCACGAGGTGCCGGAGGCAGTGGTAGGCCAGTTCGCCCTCGCCGAGGCTGGTGGCGGTCTGCCCCAGTTGCACCAGCCCGAACGACATGAATCCGCGCTGGTTATTCCGCCAGTGTTTGTCGAGCTTGTACTCGATGCTCTTCTTGAACGCGGAGCGGAGTTCGGGGCTTTGGGCGATCTCATCCGGCAGGCCATCGAACAGCGGATAGAGCTGCGAAGAATGGCGGTGACTGTCCCGGTTGGTCAGCCGCGGGGTCAGCCACTCCTTGATGATGCCGTTCTCGTCGATCATATACGGCGGCATCTTCTCGATCATCTTCTGCCACACGGGGATCTTGTCGCCGTTCCTGCCGAGTTCGCGCGAGGCGGCGATCAGGTTGGTCAGCAGTTCCTTGGCGACCGCCACGTCCATGGTGGCGTTGAAGGAGCCTTGGGAGTTCGTGTTGCCGGGGGTGTTTTCCGGCGACTGGGTCGGCGAGAAGATGAACTTCCCGTCAGGCCCCTCGTAGAGATAGTCCTCGAAGAAAAGGGCGGTCTTCTCCATGAACGGCAGGGCGTGCTCGGCGAGGAACTTCCGGTCGCCGGTGTACAGGTAGTAGTCGTAGAAGAAATGTGCGGCCCAGCCCGCGCCGGCGACCCAGAAGCCGCCGGCGAAGTTCGGCGCCAGGGCGTTGTTGAACCCGTTGGTCGTGCTGCGCGACGGGAGCACGATGCCCCGCGCGCCGAACATGTGCTTGGCGTTGATCTCCAGCCACGGGACGATCGACTCGATGTAGGACGTGTAAGCCAGCATCAGCTCGGGCATATTGCCCATCATGTTGGCGGCGATGGCGGAGGGCACGTTTCCGTTCTGGGTAAAGTCGCTGGCCCAGCCGGGGACGTAGGTTCCGCCCCAGCACCCCTGCAGGGTCGGCGGAAGCTCGCCGGTGCAGGAGATGATGTTGTAGCGCCCCGCGTCGAACTCTTTCTCGATCAGCGCCCGGTTGGGGTTGTCGTAGGTGGAGGCCTCCAGCAACTCCTCCGTGGTCCGCTGATGGTCGGCGCCGCCGCCGATGTCCAGGCGCATCCGGTTGAACAACTCGCCGTGGATCTTCGCGTGGGCGGCCAGCAACCCGGCGTAGTCAGCCGGCAGAGCGCCAAGCGATGCCTTCATCTGGTCCATCTTCGGGGCGTCGGGGTCGTAGAGCGGGCGGATGTCGACCAGGACCAGGACCTGGTCCGCGCCGCGGATGACCAGGGTCGTCTTGTCGCGGACCGACCGCGTGCCGCCGGTGCTCACCACGCGGGCGGCCGCCTCCAGCTTGTGGATGCTGCCCGGGTAGGCCTTGGGGAACGAGTTGCGATAGGTCAGGCCCCACTCCTCGGCGCCCGGCTGGATGTCCGAGACGTGTTCCTTGAACACGGCCTCGGACTGCTGGACCTGCTTGGCCTCGAGCTTGTCGCTGGGGCGGCGCGGCTCCATGGCCATCTCGCAGTTGACCGCTCCCCGCGGCCCGCTGATGCACAGCACCGCCACGCCGTCCTTGCGCGAAACGAACAGGCGCCGCTCGAACACCCCGCGCTTGTCCGCCCAGTGCACCGTCGCCTGGCCGGTCTGGAAATCCACCGACCGCGCGTAGTCAGAGACCTCCCCGTCGGCGTCCATCTGGATAGTCAGATCGAACGCCGGCACGAAGGGGTCGGGGTACATGAAGCCGTCCTGGCCCGACAGGTCGAAGGCCAATTGCGAGGCCTGCTTGTAGAGCCCGCGGTCAATCAGCCGGCGGATCTCGAACAGCCTGGCCGAGCTGTCCGGCGGCATGGTCGGCGGGCCCTTGGGCAGGAACAGCCGCTCGTGCGTGAAGATGATCCGCTCCTGCAGGGGGCGGCTCAGGGCGTTTGCGCCGATCGTTCCGTTGCCGGTGATCAGGCCTTCCTCCCAGGTTTCTGCGGGGCGCGAACTGACGAACCCCCGCTGCGGGACCGGCAGGGGACTTGAAGCCGCCAGGCATGCCGCGCTGAGGAGCATGGTAATGGCCAGGGCCACCGACGCGAGGGAGCAGGCATTCGAGTTCATCATCATGGTTTCATTCTCGCTCATGAGGAGGGCGGGTTGTAAGACGTTCCACGGCTGCATCGTAATCCCACTGCTTGTTCATGACCGGCGCGAGCAGATCCCGCACCCGGGCCAGCAGGTCCTGGTCCAAGGGCTCTTCGTGCCAGCGAACGTTGCGGCGGACGGATTCGGATCGCGTGGAGCTGAACAGCGTGGTGGGCAGGTCCGGGTTCTGGCTGGAAAACTGCAGGGCGAGCTTGCTGATGGGCACGCCGCGGGATTCGCAGAACTCCGTCGCCGCGCGGAAGCAGCGGCGGTCGGCCTCGCCGGCGGGGTGCCAGTCGGCCGGCTCGCGGCCCGAGAGCAACCCGCTGCCGAAGGGCGAGCCGTTGATGATGCCGATGCCCCTTGCCTTTGCCGCCGGTAGAAGTTCCATCGCCCGCGTGTCGCTCAGGGTGTAGTGGTTGTGGACCAGTGCGGCGTCGATGGGGACGCTCTCGAAGATGCGGTGCCACAGGTCCATGGGGTAGATCCCCGCGCTGACGTTGCCGATGCGGCCTGCCTGCTTGAGTTCCAGCAGGGCGGCGACGCCTTCGCCCAGGGCCCAGTCCGTGTGGCGGCAGTGCTGGTACTCGAAGTCGTGGAGGTGAATGATGTCGAAGTAGTCGGTTCCCAGTCGGCCGGCGCTCTCATCGAGCGAGGAGCAAATCCGGGAGCGCGAGTAGTCCAGGATGTCCTGTCCGTACGCGCCCGGCTGGGTGTACTTGCCGACCTTGGTGGACAGGTAGTAGCGGTCTCGGCGGATGCCTTTGAGGGCCCGGCCCAGGACCGTCTCGGCTACGGTCCCCCCGTACGCGGGGGCGACGTCGAAGTAGTTGATGCCCAGGTCCAGCGCGGTGTGGACGGCGCGGATGCCTTCTGCTTCGTCCACCTGTCCGTAGACGCCGCCCAGCGCCGAGGCTCCGAAGCTCAGGCGCGAGACCGTGAGGCCCGTCTTGCCCAGAGGGTTATAGTACATGCAGTTTTCCCGCTCAATGGAAGATCGCGTAAAGCACGACCATCAGGCCCAGCAGGGCCGTCGCCAGTAGGCGCGGATCGTGCCAGCCGGCCAGCCGCCCGTGAAAAATGACCTGGAGCGGACTGGTCCAAGTCACGTCGGCCACCTCTTCCGCGCGCGGCGGAGGCGTCAGCAGGCTGGCCACGATAAAGATGAGGCTGCACAGGCAGAAGCCCCACCACGCCTGCATCATGAACGACACGCCCAGGCCCTTCTGCGGGTCGGTGATCCATTGCGTGTCCCCGAAGGCGGGCAGGTCGACCAGGAAGGCGACGATGCCCAGAGAGAAGCCCAGCAGCAGCGTGATCATGGCCGCCTGCTTCGTGCCGCGCCGCCAGAACACGCCCCACACGAAGACCGCGGTGATCGGGGGCGCCAGGAACTGGGCGGGCATCTTGTTGATGGCCTCGAAGATCGAGCCGAACCGCCCGCCCTGCGTGGACCAGGCCATCGACAGGGCCATCACCGTCACGGCGCTGATCGCCCCGATCCGCACCTGGGCGGCGTCGGATGTCTGCGGGCGGAAGTGTTTGACGATGTCGATCGCCACCAGCGTGCCGACGCTGTTCAGCGCCGCCGCGATCGTGCTCATCAGGGCCGCCAGCATCGCCGCGGCGATCAGCCCCCGCAGGCCTGCGGGGACCAGCTTGTTGATCATCACGGGGAAGGTCTGGCTGGCGTTCTCGCCGATGGTGTCGCGGAACAGCACGTATCCGATCACGCCGGGCAGGACCATGAGAAAGACGGGCAGGATCTTCAGCAGTCCGGCGAACAAAGCGCCATGCTGCCCGTCCAGTTGGGTGCGGGCGCTCAGCACCCGCTGGACGATCGTCTGGTCGCTGCACCAGTACCACACCCCGAGGATCGGATAGCCCAGCAGGATGGCATACCAGGCGAATCCGTCCTCGTTGGAGGTCTTGAGCATGCTCAACTGGTCCGGCTTGAGCGCGGCCTTGAACTCGGCGATCGAGTGGATGCCGGCCTCCGGCAGCGAGACCAGGGCCAGGACGGTCACCAAAACCGCCCCCAGAAGCAGCAGCACGGTCTGGATCGTCTCGGTGACCACCACGGCCTTCAATCCCCCGATGACCGTGTAGATCGCGGTGATGACCGAGATGAACACGATGGAGGTGATCACGTCGACTCCAAAGAACTCGCGGAAGACCACCGCCCCGGCGTAGAGGCTGATGCCGATGTGGATCAGCAGCACCGACAGGATGGCCATGAAGGCCATGATGGTTCGGGCCCCCCGGCAGTACCGTTTCTCCAGGAACTCCGGAAGCGTGGAGATCCGCGAGCGGAAATAGAATGGGGCGAAGATCAACGCCAGCAGGACGAGCGTGAAGGTCGCCATCCACTCGAAGTTGCCGATGACCAAGCCGTACTTGTAGCCCCCCTCGGCCAGGCCCACCAGGTGGATGGTCGAGATGTTCGCCGCGAACAGCGCCGCGCCCACCACCGGCCAGCGGAGGGCCCGCCCGGCCAAAAAGTACACCTCCCCGGTGAGCTTCTGTCTGCGCACCGAGAGAATGCCCGCCGCGGTGATTCCGACGATGTAGAGGACGATAACGACCAGATCAAGGTGAGAGAGGTTCATGTTCGATGGGTTCCGATCCTGTTTGAGGTGAAGGGCTGATCCCGTAAAACCGGGCGCAGGCGCCGCCCAGGATGTTCTCGCGGGCCTCGGCCGGGAGTTGCTGCACGTAGTCGATGACGATTCCCATCGTGGACGCGTAATCTCCGGACAGCGTGCAGACCGGCCAGTCGGAACCGATCATGACGCGCCGGGCGCCGAACGCGTCGAGAACGATATCCATGTAGCGGTGGAAGTCGTCGTCACGCCACTGCTTCCACTTCGCCTCGGTGACCATTCCCGAAAGCTTGCAGAGCACATTGGGGAACTCCGCGAGGCGCCGGAGGTCTTCCTTCCAGGGCGAGACCTGGGCGTCGCGAATGGCGGGCTTGGCCAGGTGGTCGACTACGAAGGGTTGATCGGGGAACTCGCGGACCAGCTTCGCCGCCACCGGCAGGTGGCGAGGAAAGAGGAGCAAGTCGTACGTCAGATCAAACTCCCGAAGCTGCGCGATGCCTCGCCGGAACTCGGGGAGCAGCATAAACTCATCGTCCGGCTCGTCATGGACCACGTGGCGAACGCCGACCAGTTTCGGGTGCCTGGCATACCGCTCCAACTGCTCGCGCAGGTGCGGCGAACGCAGGTCCACCCATCCGACTACCCCCTCGATCCAGTCGTGCTCCTCCGCTTGCTCCAGCAGCCACTCGGTCTCCTCGGTCATCTGCCGTGCCTGCACGGCGATCGTTCCCTCGAAGGCGATGCTCCGCAACTGCGAGTGCAGTTCGTTCGGGAGGTAGTCCCGGCGCAACACGTCCATCTCGTCGGTCATCCAGACCTGGTGAGCGGGGTTGTAACGCCAGAAATGTTGGTGAGAATCGAGTTGCATAGTCGAAGAACTTGCGAATTCTACTGCCGCGTTGCAGGACCTGCCGCCGTTCCACTGATTGGCTGCATTGTCGTGCCCAAGTCATGAGACGTCAACCGAATTCTCCCGACGCAGGGACTGCATCTTGACCGTGTTGCCGGCCTTCAACGCCGCCGTGCCGTCCGGTTCGACAACCGCCCAGCCACGGCGACAGCGTCAACCTCGCCTACCGCGGGGGGCAGGTCGTGCTCCGGCCTCTCGACCCCCGCAAGCCTCTGCTGGGCGGATGTCTCCAACGTGTACGACGGCGCCGCGAGCAATCCCATCCTGGCCCAGATCTGGATTTCATTCGAACACTGACCGCGGGCGAGGCTCTGTCAGGATAACCGAGGCCGGATCCCATTCTCGCAAGGATCGGGGCCGGGTTCGTCGGCTATTGCCCCCCGCCTTCGTGCGATTCGGCCAGGCGTTTGAAGTACTCGCCGACGATGTTCTCATAGCCCGCCGGCGCCTCGGGGTAGCCACCGGCCGAGTCTGTAAGCCGCTCTTGCATCGCCGCACGTGCGGCCTCGCGGATCTCGATCTGTTCGGCAACCGACTCGCGACTCTTGTTCAGCCGTTCGATCGCCTCGTCGCAGGCCTGCCGGATGCCCACGCCGTCTCCCTTCTTGATCGCCAGTGATATTTGCTGCATTCGCAAGGCGGCCATCTTCAGGTCCGTCGAGGGCAGGTTGTGTCGCTCCAGCGTAAGCACCAGTTCCTGGGCGGATGTGCGGAGTCGTTCCTCCTCGCCGAGCACGGTGCGAAGCCGATCCAGCAACTGCGGCGGCAGCTTGCCGGTCAGGGCGAACTGGTCCACCTTGTCGGTGCCCTTGCCCAGCCCGTCGGAAGTAGCCTGTTGGTTTCCCTCGTCCTTCACCGGCGCGCCGCCTTCCAGGGGGGTGTTGGTCATTCGCGGGGGCATGGCGGCCTTGTCGTCGGGAATCGCCGGGGCGGAGTCCCCGACAATCTGCCCGTCTGCCTGCCCGCTGCGCCCGGCGCCGGATCGGCCCGTGGCGGGCTTCATGGGGTCGATCTCGATGTCGCTCAGTTTGCCCGACGCCGAAGTGCTGGAATACGCGCCTGCAACCGGCGGACCCTCTCCGGAGGGAAAGGAGATCAACTGCGTGCCCGCCTGTTCGATCTGGCTGCTCAAGTCCTCCTGCTTCTTCGCCAACTCGGTAATCTCGGACTTGATCTGATCGGGAATCTGCGGGAGCACAGCGGGGGCCTGTTGATCTTCCTGCGCCTCCATCGATCCCCGCAGTTCCTTGCCATGCGTCTTCTCGTCCGGTCCGGCGGTGAGTTCCTCGGCCTTCAGCATGATGGCCGTGTCGAGGTTGATGGTGAACTCCATCTCCTCCGCCTTCTTGGCGGCCTGATCCTCCATCTCGGCGAGTTCGTGCCCTTTCTCCTTCATCTCTGCGACGGTCTTGGCGGTCTTGGCGTCGGCGAAGTCCATCCCCGCCATGGCGTCCAGGTCGTTGACGATATCCTTCAGGTCCCGGGCCTGCTCCCGTTTTTCCTGGATGAGGTCGGCCAGCTCGGTCTTGTCATCCTGTGTGAGGTCCTCAGCGGGCTTGTCCATGAGCTTGGAGCGGCGTTGGGCGTTCTCCTTGTGGTCCTGGAGCCACTCCTTGACCTGCTCCTTCACCCGCTGGGTCTTCTCTTCGACCGACGGTGCGGACTCCAGGCCTTCCTCGCCCAAGGCCTTTCTCGCCACTTCCTCGTGGGCCTGCTGGGCTTTCGCCGCCTCCCTGCCCTTGAGGGCGACCAGCTCGTTATAGAGAGTCTCCTGAGTCTTCTCCAACGGGGAAAGCCTGTCGGCAATCCGGTTCTTGTCGAGCACGCCGACCAGCCGGGGCTCAGGAATGGGAGCTTCGCTCAGATACAGACAGAATCTCCTGGCCCGCAGATTGGCGCCCCTCGCCCCGGCGCAGATCAAGCCGGCCAGTTCCTGCCGAGCCCCCATGTCCACGACTGCGCAGTACGGCAGGCGGCCGAGTGGTTGCCAGAAGAGCCTATCCGCTGAGGCTAAGACGTTCTGGACCGTGCGGCCCTCATTTGCCGCCGTCGGCTGACAGGAGACGACCCGCCAGCCCTTGGTGGGCAATGGCTTTCCATCCGGCCCCAGGAAGGTCAGGGGGCCAACCTCGGAGCTGTCGTTCCACGTATGCGGCGAGAGCAGGGCGAAGCACGCGTATCGAGCGGACGTGGCGGCAAAGCGGATTGTGTGAGGCTTTCCCGTGGCGGGCAGCATGCCGTCGGAGATGATCGGCTGGAGGTTGCCCAGAGAGAGGTCCGGCTGGTCGAAGGCATAGGCCTTGTCGTTCGCCTCGACGGCCTCCCCGCTGCCTAGTTCCTTCATCCGTTGCAGCAGCGGAGACGGATTGTCCTGGAAGGTCTGCCACGCCTGCCGAAGCGTGCTGAAGACCCCCACCTGGTTTCGCAGGATCAGGCCGCGATGGGCGTTCAGCAGTGTTCGCACATCCCCCTCCGGCCGGGGCTTTCGGGCCAGGTCCAGCCACACGTCCTCCAGATGTGTCGCGAGCGAACGTGTGCCGTCGAGGGCATCCTTTTGAAACCGAATGGCGCGGTCCAGTGCCTCGTGTACGCCGTCGAGCTTCTGGCCGGCCATCGCGGCCAATTCCTCCATCGTTCGGACCGTCAGGAGGATCGGGCGCGACATGCCTGGTTCGTTGCCGGGGCAGAAGTCGCGGCATTGGGCCAGGATGAAGTACTTTCCTCCCGGGGCGAAGGCGCTTGCGTCAATGGACAGCAGGTACGGTTGCGTCACGGGGCTCTTCTGGCCGGGCGGGCCCGGGAAGGTCCATGTCCTCAGGGTCTGCGGCGTGCTTCCGCCGTACGCGGGGCGAACGATCAGGCCGAGGTCCCTCAGCCCGTAGTCGTCTTCGGCCCGGAAAGACAATGAGAGCTTTTGCCCCGGCGTGACGACCTGGCTGCGAGAACTCGACACGAACTCCACCGTTGGCGCACGGTCGGTCAGCAACGTGATTGAGCCCGTGGCGATCAAGACGGGCCTTCGCAGTCCCTTGCCGTCGACCTCGATCTCGTAAGGCCCCGAGCCGCTCAGGAGCGTCCTGGCACGCCACAGGTTCCCTTCCTGCCTGAATTCCGTCACGCGCCCCATTGCTCGCCAGCGCATCCCCTCGGCGGGTTGGTCGAGTCCGATCTCGATATCCAGTTGAGCCCCCGCCAAAGCCGCCACCGGATGCGGCGGGCCGGGCGACCTGGCCGTGCCCAGGCCCGTGTACGGTGGGGGGGTCAGGGCGAATTGAGACTCTATGATCTTCGGTGCCGGCAGGACGTGAACGAACGTGCTGCGGCTGTAGGTGTCGCCCGCGAAAAGCCGAAATGTGAAACCGCGAGGGACCTCCTTGAACGTGTACGCGTACAGGTTCGCCTGACCGACTACCGGTTGCATCACGACGCGGGTGCCGTCCCCCCGGCGAATGGCAACAGGGCTTTCACCCTCCTTCCAGAACAGTTCCGGGTAGGCCGAGAGTCTCTCGCCCGGCTTGAGGTCGCTGATTTCCACGGACACCTGCAGATCATCCCGCTGCGAGATCGTGATATCGGTCGCGGGCGTCACCTTCAGCGTTATGGATCCGGCGGGTGGAACGTCCGAAAGCGAGAACACATACCTCGCCAGGGCGTTCTGGGCCTGTCGCGGGGCCAGCAGCACGTAGGCCGCCCACGTCGCAAGGAGGCAGATCCCGACCAGGCTCCACTTTCCCACCCGGCCGATCTGCCACAGGTCTCTCAGGTTCACCGCGGCCAGCCGGCGCGATCCGGTTCGGATGGTCTCCTCGATGAATGCCTGCTGGGTTTCGGAGTATTCGCCTTGGCCGAATTGGAGCGAATTGATCAGAAGATTGCCCGCGATGCCGTACTGCCTTTCCAGCATCACGGCGACGCGGTCGGCGCCCAACCATCCGCGGACGGGCTTGAGCACACACCGCCACAAGACGCCGAGTGTCAACACCGCCGCCGCAATCGCCAGCGGAAACCGCAGCCCGGCTGGAAGTTGAAGGATGTTATCCAGACCAAACAGCGCCAGCCAGATTCCCAGGGACACGACCAGCCAGGTCAGCACGCCCAGTGCCAGGCGGGTAGCGAAGACCGCCACCTGAGCCCGGGTCAGGGCGTGGGCGATCTGTTCGGTGTTCGCCGCGTTCAGTGTGGTCATGGTTTGTCCTTCGATCCTGTTTCACCCGCCAGGCCGACTTGCACGCGGTCGCCTGTCTTGACGACCGGCCAGAGGTCCTGACTGATCACCGGCCGGGGGGTGGGAGCCCCGGCGTCGACGCGAAGGCGGAAGAACGAACCTCGTCGCGAAAGCACCATCTCGCCGGTCTTGACGTCCCGTTTCCACAGCCAGACGGAGAGCCGCCAGAATTCCATCGGTTTGCCGTCTTTGTCGAACTCCCCAGCCCCGGGACCGCTATAGGCGTTGCTCGGCACGCGCCGCCGCAGGTTCACCAGAGCCAGCACCTCCGATCCGCCGGGGTTCGGCAGGATCCCCAGCAGTTCCCGTTCGTTGAAGTAGTCCGCCTTGCGGGACACGCACGTTCGGACCGACTCGAAGAGCTCGGTCTTCCGCAGACCTTCGGCCGGCCAGCCGACGAGGTAACCGCTTCCTTTTCGGCCGGCCAGGAAGATGTTTTCCCCGAAGGTGGAGCAGACCTCGTATCGCCCCGGCTGATCGGTCGCCGTGACGGGGACCGGCGTGAGAGACTCCTGTGTCAAGGCGGCCAGTTCATCCTGGCGCCCGAGCTTTCCTGCCCGGAGGTCCACAGTCAACTTCGCCTCGGCGGGCCGGCCCTCATCCAGCAACCGTATGTGCGTGACATATACCAGTGCGTCCAGCGTCTGTCCGGGCTGGCCCTGCTGTTTGTCGGCCAGCAGGATCTTCTTTGTCGCCGAGGCCATGACCTCGCCGGGCGCTTGGACCTTCAGATAAGCCACCGTCGTCTGGAGGACGCCGGTCACCTGTTCGCCGCTGGCAAAAGTGACGGTGGAGACGATCTGACGTACGGGATAGGCCTGGCCGTGGTACACCTTCTTCTTAAAGTCGTTTGGGTCCCACGTGTATGCCTGCTCCATTCTCTCGGGGGGCAGTTGCCCGGGATTGCCCGGGACAAAGGACATCTCCCGGACAACATCGAAACCGAAGGTCCTGAGCTTGCCTCGTTTCTGATTCGGCGCGGGGATGGTCGTCAGCCGGAAGTCCCGCCCTGGTGTGATCAGGATCTTGCCCTGGAGAATCGTGCCGTCGGAGAAGTGGACGGCCGCCTGGCGCTGCGCAGCCGTGGAGGACGCCGCCGAGCAGGGGGAGTGCAGTCCTCCCGCGCAGCAGACTATCGCCAGGGCCGCTTGGGCCCGCCAGCATCGCATTCGTCCGTTGGCAGCCTGCATCATCGTTTGGCGTCCTGCCTGCCGGCAGGCTCCGGGTCGGTCAGAACAGGTTCATCCGGCGCCGGCAGAACCATTCCGCAATCAGGATCAGCATGAACAGGGTGAGGTAGCCGTATTTCTCCTGCACCAAGGGGACGTCCCGGATGACCCTTCGGGCCATGGCCTCGGCACGAAGGGTCTCGATGATCCGGTTGACCTGAGCGGCCCGGGCATACTTGCCGCCGCTGCGAGAGGCCAGGTCGTCCAGGAACGCGTGATCGACTTCCAATGCCGCGCCTTCATTGACTGTGGGGCCAACCCGGAACGTCCGCTCGGAGGTGTCCAGTTTCTCCGACCCCACCCGGGCTTCCGCCCGGAAAACGTACAGCCCCCGGCCTGGAAAGACAACCTTGGCCCGATACGCGTGATCGGTCTCGAGGACGGGCTCGATCGGAACCGTGAGCGTTTGTCCATCGTGCGCGATCGTCCCGCTCAGATGGAGTTCGCCCGAGGCATATCGGCCCGCGATGCTGATGCTGGCCTCGGCGGCCTCGCTGGGGCGGTACGTTTCCTTGTCCCACTTGACGGCCAGGTATCTCCCGCCTTCCTGCAGGCCGGTCAGATACCGCACGGCTTGACGCCAGAACTGCCCGTAGGCGCTGCGGATGCCGCCGGACATTCTTCCCCAGCGCCAGAGGGTGTTTGTGGCAATGCCCATGGTCTGGCCCATCCCGTAAGGTTGCAGCGCGATCACGGGCAGAACGCGCCCGTCCGCCGAGGCGTCCAGGAGGCTGATGGCCCCGGTGCGGAGCTTGCCCACGTGATTGACAGAGTACACCTCCACCCCGCTCTCGCCCTTCAGGGCGTCGGCGGTTGCGGCGATGGCGCCGTGGGCCGCCGCCTCCGGCGGGACCGTCACGGGATAGTGTCCGGCGGTGAGTTCCGGTTCGGTCGAGTTGATCTGCCAGGGAAACAGCGGCGCAAGGCCCGTCGCGTCGTACCCGCCGCGCCCAAAGGAATCGGGCCCTCCCAGGAAGACGACCGCCCCGCCTTCCTCCACATACTTCTTCAGCGCCTTCTGCTGTTCTTCGCGAAGGTCGTCCGCCGGGAACGATCCCAAGATGATGCATTTGTACGGGCTCAGGCGCCGGGGGTCCGCGGGAAAACCCTTCTCCAGGACGTCGTCGCCTTCCTGGCGGTCGCCTTCCAGTTGGAAGCTGCCCTGGGCCGCCTGATACAGCGACGTGACCCGAACAGCCGGGTCGTCCTTCAACTCTCGGCGCAGCAAGGCGAAGTCCCAGTCCATCTTCCGGGCGAAGCACAGCACGTAGATCGTCTTCTTGCGGATGTCGACGCTGAAGGTCCGTTCGTTGTTCAGCAGGGACAGTTCGCCCGCAAGAGCCGGGATCCGAAGGCGGAATTCCCTGGCCCCGATGTCCTTGCCGCCCGGCACCTTGAACGTCACGCGAGAGCGTTCGGTCTCGAGATCGGCCTTGCAGGTACTGAGGGTTTCCCACTCGGCTCCCTTGCGATCTTCCAGTACCACGTCCAGGGCGCGACTCTGCGAGGCGAACTCTCCTCCCGTACGTCGTGCAAGGACGTCCGCGGAAACCTCGAAGGTGGTATTGTCTTCCGCGGCGGCCGGGGCATCCACATCCGCCAGCACAAGGTCGTTCCAGGTGGAGGCATCGGTTCCGATTCCGACGATGTACAGCGGCGTCGCGGGGAGGCGCTGGGCGTGGACGGGCTCGTCGCCGCCGTCGGTCAACATCACGATGCCCAGGTATTCGGGCAAGTCGCCGCGCTGCGAAAGCGACATGAGGCATTGGCCCAGGTCGGTTCCTCGCACCGTGGCCGCGGCCGGCTTGGCGGCATCCCATTCGCGGATGTCCCGGTCGAACGCACTGAAGCGGAGGTCAAAGACATCGCCGAGTTCGGAGACAAATCGATCTCGCAGGGCGGCGGCGCGGTCCAGGCGCGAGCTGCCCGGTTCGTCGCGAACATCCATGGACGACGAAACGTCCGTCAGAAGCAGGAGTTTCTCCTTCCGGTCGTGACGGCCCCAGACCGCCCGCGAGGGGTCGAATATCGCCGCCAGCACCAGCGTCAGCAGGAAGACTTTGGGCACAAGCAGCATCCACGTGCGGCGCCGGCTGTGCAACGCACGATTGCGGCGATACAGCATGCACATCCAGGCGATCATCGCCAGGATAATCAACCCGCCCACCAACGGGCTCACGTGCGGATTCCATGTCACCATGCCGGTCATGGTCGACGTCCCCCTTCTTGAGCCGCCTGGTCGGCCGAGAAGCGCGGCACGACCTTGCCGCTCGCGGCGTCGCCCTCGCGGCGGCGCGGCAAGCCCAGCCAGCCTTCGACGGCCAGCGTCATCAGCGCCATCAGCAGGAGCGGCAGATACAGTTCTACCCCCGCACGCGCGAGCGCCAGGTCGGCCTGGAAACTCTCCGCATCCGCCAGCGTCGAGACCCGATGCGGAGTCGAGCCCATCGCGGGCACCGCCCCGCCCTGGATGAATCCGCTGCTGCCTTCCTGGTCGGAGCTTCGGACCGACAGGCACGAGCGATCCACGCCCGCCTGCACGGTGAAGGCGCCGCTGCGGGCGAACACCGGAGTGCGACCTGCCGGCCCCGCCCAGTCCATGGGGTCGCCCACGAGGGAGAGGATGCGGACCGGGTCCTGACTGGTCGACCGCAACCGCGCCGCCGTGCCGGCGACCAGTACCGCGTCTGACTGGGCCGGGGGACCGCCGCCCAACGCGATGATCTGCGCCAAGGCCACGAACGGCTTCATCTGCGGCAGGGAGTTCCAATTCCGATCGAACGCCGTACCGCTGAGGAAGACGGTCCCTTTGCCCTGCATGCCGGCCGCGAGCACGACCTTGGCATACCCCAACCCCAGCAGGGGCTTGCGCTCGGCGTTGGAATCCAGTCGCAACGCCTGCAGTCGCCTGGCGTAGACTGTGCCCAGACGGACCCGCCCGTCCGGACCCCGCAGGTCCGACCAGAACGGCGAGGACTTGTCCAGAACCTGCAACGGAACGCTCGTCGGGAATTCCTGGGCCGCTGCCGGCTGTCCTCCCAGCCAGGCGGGAGCGGATCCCCCGATCGGCTTGGCCTGGGTCGAAGGTGTCAGCAGCAGGTTCCCCCCGGCCTCCACGTATTGTCTCAGCCAGGCGTCCAAGCCCCCCCCCGCGAGCCCCTGGGCGTCCCGCCAGGTGAGAACGATCAGGATCGGCTTGGCCTTATCGGCGCGGGCTTGAAGCTCGTCCAGGCGGCAGTACGCGGGCACGAGCGACGTGTACCGACCATCCCCATGGGGCGAGAGCGCCACGGGCAAGACGCCAAACTCCTCTCGCCCGCCAACCAGGAGCACCGGCGCCTTCTCCTGGCAGAAGTACGCGAGGGCGGCGTGGTTGTCCGCCTGGAAGCTGTCGCCCTCCACCCACACCTTGACCCAGTGATATCCTGCGGCCTCGGGGCGGACGAGAACCGAAAGCGTCTTCTCTTGCGCGGGCTCGATCTCCACGGTCTGGGCGCCGACGTGGCGTTGATCGTCTTCGGAATTCAGGCGGACGGCCGCTCTGCCAGGCCCCTGATTCCGCATGACCACGTTCACCAGGTACGGTTGCCCGGGCAGAATACGGCGCCGCGGCGCCTGGATATCGCAAACGCTCACATTGGCCGAATCTAGCGCCTTGGTGATGACCCGGTGGAACACGATGTCCACGCCGGGCCGGACGCAAGTCGGGTCGATCCTTCGGTGCATCCACTCGGCCTCCTGGAGATCGGTGAACACGTGGATTGCCCCGCCGGAGGGACTGAAGCGTTCAAAGAGATCCATGGCGCGGGCCATCGCGGCCACGCCGTCGCCTGTGGACTCCGTCGGGCGAATACGGTCGATCGCGTCGGCCGTTGCCTTCTTGTCCGCGGACATGGTTTCACCCACGCCTATCGCGGGGTCGTCCACCAGCATCACTGCGCCGGCCAAGGCTTTGGCGTCCAGGCTCCCGACCAGGGTCCGAGCGCTGTCGATGGCCGCTTGCAGCTTGGTCCGGGCGCTTCCGACGGCTGGGGCGGTCATCGACCCCGAGTTGTCGATCAGAACGACGACCGCCTGGTTCCCTCCCAGGGCCAATCCTCCAGACGGCATCTTCACGGTCAGCCTGGCCAGCGCCAGCAGCGTCAGGGCGATCAGGAGCATCCTGGCGGCCAGGAGGAGCCACTCTCGCAGCTTGCGCCGGGACTGAAGCTTGGGATCGGTGCGATGGAAGAACATAAGCGTCGAGAAGACCATCTGCTTCTGCCGGCGCCGCATGAGGAGGTGGAAGACGATCGGCGCCGCCGCCAGGGGCAAGAGGTACAGGAATGGCGCGGCCGCCGCGGTCATCGCGTCGCGCTCCTCTTGTGCAGCGTGTCGTGCACCTCGGTGTTCGTATTCACCAGGATGTAGTCCGCCCCGACGTTCGAGCACCCGGTGCGGACTTCGTCCAGGTACTCGCGGAGTTGGCGGAGATACGCCTCGCGGATCTCCCCGATGTCCACGACCATCTTCTCGCGGGTCTCCAGGGCCTCAACCTCATACAGTCCGTCGATCGGCAGGCGGAGTTCGCCGGGGTCCAGCACGTGGAAGACCGTCACGTCTTTGCCGTCATGCACCAGGTGCTGCACGCCCCGCAGCGCCTGGCGAGGATCTTGCAGCAGGTCGGAAATCAGCACGACCATCGCCTTGCCCGGGATCCTCTCCGCCGCGGCGTGCAGGGCGGCCTCGATGTCTCCCTCACGCTCCGCCGTCACGCCCTCCAGCGCCCGCAACATGGGTTTGAGCCCCGTGAAACTCCCGGTCAGGTCGTGCATGTCCCGGATGTCGGCGTCGAACGTGACCAGCGATGTGGAGTCGCCCTGCTGGACCATGAGGTACATCATGCCGGCCGCCAGGAAGCTCGCATACTCCAGCTTGGTCATCGGCCCGCTTTGCCGGTAGCTCATGCTCCGGGAGATGTCCAGCAGGACGTAGGCGCGGATGTTGACCTCTTCCTGGAACTGGCGGATGACGTAGCGATCGGTGCGGGCGTAGACCGCCCAGTCGATCCTCCGGATGGGATCGCCCGGAACGTACCCGCGATACTCGGCGAACTCGACGCTGGACCCGAATGCCGGGGATCGGTGCAGCCCCTGCATGCTGCCGTCCATCTGCTTGCGCACGGCGACGCCCATTCCGCGCAATCGGTCGGCCATTCGCGTGGGGAGATACCGATAAACGCCTTCCTCTGCCATCATTGGTTCCGGTTGGATCCGCGCTGGGCGGGACTATTTCCTGGACTCGGGCACCGCCTCGATCACCCGGTCAATAATGTCATCGGGATCATAGCCTTCACTGACGGCGGCGAAGTTCAGTCCCAGACGATGCCGCAGCGTCGGGTGGGCAAACGCGCGAATATCCTCGCAGGACACGTTGAACTCTCCGTGGAGGACCACGTGAGCCTTGGCGGCCAGCAGAAGGCTCTGCCCCGCTCGGGGTCCGCAACCCCAGCGAATCCACTTTCGCACGAAGTCAGGCGCGTCGGGGTTGGTCGGGCGGGTCGCCCGGGCCAGACGGACGGCGTAATTGGCCACGAAGGGGCTCACCGGCACGCACCGGACGAGGTTCTGATAGGCCAGGATGGTCTCGGCGTCCAGCACGGTCTCCAGCGTGGGCAGGCTTTCCCGCGTGGTCGACAGCAGAATCGCTTCCTCCTCCGCTTCGTCGGGATAGTCGACCTTGACCAGAAACAGGAAACGGTCGAGCTGGGCCTCCGGCAGGGGGTAGGTGCCTTCCTGCTCGATCGGATTCTGCGTCGCCAGGGCCAGGAACGGGGCAGGCAGAGGGTAGGTCTCGCCACCGACCGTGACCCGCCGTTCCTGCATAGCCTCCAGGAGTGCTGCCTGGGTCTTGGGGGGCGTGCGGTTGATCTCGTCCGCCAGCAGGATGTTGGTGAACACCGGCCCGCGCACGAACGCAAACTTTCGGCGGCCGTGCTCGTCCTCCTCCAGGATGGTCGTTCCGGTGATGTCGGTGGGCATCAGGTCGGGCGTGAACTGCACCCGCTTGAACAGGAGCGACATCGTGTCGGCCAGGCAGTGGATCATGAGGGTCTTGGCCAGCCCCGGCACGCCCATCAGGAGGCAGTGCCCCCTGGCGAAGAAAGCGGTGAGGACCTCCTCGATCACGGATCGCTGTCCGACGATAATCTTGCCCACCTCGGCGATGATCTTCTCGCGGGCGCCGGCCAGGGCAGCCACCGCCTGGCGCGTCTCCTTCGGGATATCTCTGGAATCCGTTCCTGCCTGAACCGTTTCAAAGGCCATGAGTTCTGTCTCACTTCCTGTTGGAGGTCGCCGCCGACATCGGCGCGGCCGGGAACATTCGACTGCCAACTCCCAGGCGCCGGCGGATCAATGCGTCATGCTGTAGGCAATGACGTTCATTCCGATTTGCTTTGCGGACGCGTTATCGTAGCCCCGCAGCAGCGGGTAGTACACGTCGTTCCACCCGGCCTCGATGTCGTAAGGGCTGTAGATCACGCGAAGGTCGTTTCCGAAGGCGATGCCCTCCAGAACGACCCGTCCGTCCAGTTCCTTGCCCTTGTCTTTTTGCAGGGTCGCCGTGTATTGGACCTTCCCGATGCGCTGCAGACTGCGGAAGATCGGGTGCGTGGGCAAGACGGCCTGGAGGGGGTTTTCGGGCAGGATTCGGGCGATCTCGCGCCGGGCCGCCCGGTCGAACGTGGACAGGCCCAGCGAGTTGTTCACGAACAACGTCCCCCCGTTGCGGACGAAGTCGCGGAGTTTCTCCACGGCTTTGGGGGTCAGAGAGAAATCATCCAGGCCCGTCAAATACAGGAACGGGTAAGGCGAGAGGTCGTCCTGTGCGGGGTCCACCGCGACGCGCCGGAGGTTGACGGGGATCGTGGACTCGTGCTTGAGCTTGGTCAACAGGGCGCGGGCCGCGCCGGGGTGGGTGTTCCACGAGCCATCGTGCTTGATCTGGGCGAAGACGAACTCCGAGGTGGGCGTCTTCTGGTCCGGCAGGCCGAACAACTCCGGACTGCCCTCGATTTCCCCCGCCCGCGCATAGCCGATAATGTACGCCGCCAGGTTGAGGGCGATGGCCTTGGCTGTCTGCGGTGCATAGGCCGCCGGCGCCAGCCCGCGGGCGACCAGGTCCGCGAACACCCCCATCTCGCCTTCCCACCCGCATCCCAGACCGTACCGTGAGACGAGCACGCCTATACGGCTGCCCACGTACAATCCTTCCAGGAAGGGCTTGTCCTGCTTGGCGCCACAGGCGTAAGCCGCCTTGTCCAGGTCCACCTGGATGTGGTAGAGCGGGTGGTCCTGGGGGATCACCCGGAATTTCGATTCGGGGAACATCGTGTCGAAGACCCGCAGTGCCGATTCGTAGAAGTGCGGCGAACCGTACACGCTGTCGCACACGATCATCCCCCCGCCTAGCACGTACTCGCGAAGCTTCTTGATCTGGTCGGCGGGGAATTTCAACTCGCGAACGCCGCTGATCAGCAGGCAGGGCAACCGCTTGGGGTCGTAGTCGAACTGATCCAGCCGGGTGTGGGACCAGTGGTAAGAGAAGCCCAGCGGCCGAATCATCGTGGTCAGGCTGATCAGGTCCCTGTCGGCCAGGTTCCAGTCGTCGATCTTGATCGGCAGGCTCTGGGCGTTCTTGAAGGACGCCGACTGCCCCCAGATCACCTTGCCCATGAGGTAGTCCGGCGAGGGAGGCCGCTTCCGCTCGGTCTGGCTCATCGGACAGGCGGGCGGGCCGGGGAGGATCATGATCGTCTCGGCCGAAGAGATCATTTTGGGCGGTTTCTGCGTTGCAGGCGGCGTGCGAGCGATGAACCAATCGTCGGGCTTGCCCCGTCCCTGCTGGCCGAACAAGGGCGAGCAGATCGTTCCGGCAGCCAGGAGCAGTACGCTGATCCACAGGAGACGCCGTCCGTCACCGACAACCGTCTTTTCGCTGCTTTCCGTCGTCGTTCGCATTGCGGTTCCTTTCAGAACACGGCTCGCTCGTCCGTCTCGGTTAATGCCTGATCCCAGTTCCTGATTGCGTCGTCACCTTGCTGTCCCGTATTGGCATCGATCACATTCTTCGCTTGTGCCGCCCGGGGTGCGTATTCTCTGCCCAACATTGTCTTTAAAGAGCATGAAAGGAGGATGAAAGGCCGGACAATTAGCTATCTTATGTTTGACGCAGCTTTTTGATTCCCCATCGCGCCATGCTGGCGTGGGGAGTTGAGTACGTTCCAGCATTCCGTTATGGTGGTATACATGACTTGGCGTGGTACCGTCCACAAATGTTCTTCGCGGTTCCTGGCCGGCGCCGGCTCGCACAGGTGGCTCCTTGCCCTGTTCCCTCTGGCGTTCTCTGCGGGTTCCATCGTCGCGGAGGCGAGGTTGATCGGTGACGCCAGCGGCGTGGTTCAGGGGTCGCCGGTGGTCAGTCCCGACGGGGCCCACCTTGCCTTGGTCGTGCTGGACGCCAAGACAAAATCCCGCCACGTGATCGTCGACGGCGAGAAGCTCGGCGGAGATTACGACAGCATTGCCGCCGGAACTCCTCTCTTCAGTCCGAACGGGCACCGGGTCGCCTTCGTCGCGCGAAGGGGCAAGGAGTGTACCGTCGTCTGGGATGGCGTCGAAAGCCCCGCCTATCCGGTCATCGGCGAAGGCTGGCCCGTGGCGGACCTCGTCTTCAGCCCCGACGGGGAGGCCTTGGCCTACAAGCTCCGAACCGCCGGCAAGACGGTGCTGGCGATCGACGGCAGGTGGACGTGGCGCAGCGGTCCGTACGACGACGCGATCGGCGCCGACAACAAGACCATCTGGGGGATCTGGGATTTCCAGTTCAGCCTCGACGGGCGGGGCTTTCTGTATCGCGGGAAAGTGGGCGACAAGATGGTGGCGGCTTGGGGGTACATTCCTTTGAACGATCGGAAGGGGAGCATCACCGTGGAGTGCGGACCGCCCCACGATTCGATCGGGCGGGGCACCCCCGTGTGGTCTACGAATCGGCCGTCCAAACAGGGCGCGACCGGCATCGGCTATATTGCAGTTGACGACAAGCAGGAGTTCATCGAGTTTCTCCCCGCCGAAGCCAGGACGAGCCCGCGTGTGAAGCTTCCCCGCCGGGTCCGCAGCGACATGTCGAGACCCGAGGAAGAAGAAGGCACTTGGGATGCTATCGCCCGCGGCAGCTTGGCCTGCCCGCCGGGGCAGGCCAAGCGGCTGGACTACGTCGCCTGCAGGGGCGGGAAATGGTCTGCCGTGATTTCAGGCCGGCCCGGGCCCCCGTTCGACGAGATCGGGACGATCCTGTACTCGCCCGACGGAGATCGGTACGCCTATGCGGCGCGAAACGGCCCGCGCGTCTGCCTGGTCGTCGACGGCCAGGCGGGGCCGTCTTTCGAGGGCGTTCAGTATCCGCTCAACGTCTTCAGCCCCGACGGAAAGACCGTGGTCTACGCCGCCAGGACCCCCACCAGTTCCGTCCTGATGGTCGACGGCAAGCAGGTCGCCAGCTACGATCGGATCGACGCGGCCAGCATCGTCTTCTCCCCCGATGCCAGGCACCTGGCCTTCGCCGCCGGCACGAAGGACAAGAGCTTTGTGGTCTTGGACTCGAAGGCGGGCCCCCCGTTCGACGAGGTCTCGGGCCTGCGGCTTGGCGAGGGCGGACAAATGGCCTACCGCGCCCGAAACGGCCTGAAGGTGTTCGTCGTCACGGGCACGACCCTCTCCGAGCCGTACGACCTGATCGCTCCGCTCTCGCCGGTAATCAGCCCGGATGGTCGGCGGGTGGCATGGGCGGCCATGAAGCAGGCGACCTGGAACGTAGTTGTCGACGGTAAAGCAGGACCGCCTTGCCAGGAGGTCCCCAGCACGATCGCCTTCAGTGCGACTTCCAGGCACATGGCGTACGTGGGGAAGTTCGGCGACGACGGGAAGACCGCCTACGGCGTGGTTGTCGACCAGCAGACGGGGCCACGATACACATCCGTCTGGATGCGAGACGGGGGCAGGCTGACCTTCCGGCCGGACGACACCCTGCTGTTCTTCGCCCGTAACTCGGCCCTGATCTATCGTGTGGCCGTCGGATCGGACGTGCCTTCTCCGGACATCCACCTGTCCAGCCTGGTGCCGTTGGCGCCGTCCGGCGGTCAGACTGCCCCGCTCGAGAAGGACCGCTCCGCTACGGGAAGCCCGCTCCGCATCTGCGGTCAAGAGTTTGCCCGGGGAGTTGGCGTCAAGACCCTCTCGGAATTGACCTACAGCCTGCCTGACATCTTCATGGAGAAGAGTCTGCGCGGCCGGGAGAGGAAGCACGCCAGGGGAAAGGGGATTCCTCCGGTGCGGTTCGTGGCTCTTGCGGGCGTCGATGACAGCGCCGCCCCGGACGCCGGCGTGGTCTTTCAGGTCTTTGCCGACGAAAACAAACTGGCCGAATCTCCCTTGCTGCGCCGGGGCGAGTTTCACGCCTTCGCCGTGCCGCTTTCTCCGGCCGCTCGACGGCTCCGCCTGGTCGCCACAGGAGGCAAGAGCGCGGTTGTGGGAATCCCAGCCGACTGGTGCGATGCGGGCCTGGTTCTTCAGGATGACTGACCCGGCCGGGAGGTTGCCGCGTCCACGATCGCCTGGCGAGCCCGGACCGTCTCCTCGCTGTAGGGGAACTGCTCGTTGAGAGCCTTGTATATCTTCCGGGCTTCGTCCAACTGTCCCAACCCCGCCATCGCGCGGACTTGACCCAGCAGGAGCCTGCGGCGCGACAGGTCATCCGGTTGCATCATCATCGCCTGAGAGGCCAGCAGGAAGGCTCGCGTGTATTCCTTCCGGGCCAAACGAGCCAGGACGCCCGCCTCCAGGACCGCCTGATCCAGCCGAAGAAGCGGATGCTTCTCCAACAGACCGCCGATCGCGGCCATCGCGTTGTCCGCGTCGTCGGAGCCGACTGGTTCTTCTGTCCATCTGCGGACCGACCTGAGGGCGGCCTCGGTCTGAATGCGCTCGGCTTCGGACAGTTCCGCCGTCTTGCCCGCCAGTTGAACGAGAATCTGCCGGGCTTGGTCGATCTGGCCCAGATAGAGCATCGCCTCGGCCCGCACCCGGCGAGTTTGCCGCGAAAGGTACGCGCCCTGGTCAGGGACCTGAGGGCCGGACGGGGGAGGTTGCGAAACGGCGCCCTGGATTCCATCGAGCAAGGCGAGAGCATCGGCGGGTTTGGCCAGGGACCCCGTCAGCAGATCCGCCAAGGCCAGCGCGGCCTCGCTTCGGATTGCCGAACCGCTTGGCGCCTTGTCCATTGCGGCCCGCAGGAACCGCTCTGCCGCGTCGTACTGCTGGTGCGGCGAGTCTTGGATCGCTGCCCCCAACCGAACCAGTTGCTCGGGCGAAACGCCGGCGATCACTTCGCCGGACCGCTTCACCAGGGTTTGGCTGGCGACTCGGCAGAGGCTGCCGCGAGGGTCGCGGCAGGCCCAGACGTGCACATTGAGCAAGTCCGCGATGGGCGTGACCGTGGCGAATTCTTTTACCCGCCTGAGCAGGTCCGCCTCCACCCGGGCGAAGGGATGGTTCTCCGGCCAGCGCCACGGAACGTGCAGGTGGATCCGCCCGGTCGCGCTGGCCAGGACCTTCCCGCCCGCCTTGTCGAGCACGTCGAGCGTGACCGTTCGCACGCCCGGACGCAGGAACACGTGCTGGACAGAGTCTCCCTGGGCAACCTGCCCATCATCAAATCGCCAGGTGCAGACGGCCTCCGGCGTCGAGCCGGATATCTGGGCCGTCAGGCGGCGGACAAGGATGTCCTCCGCCGGACGGGGGGCCATGCACTGCACGAGTGTGCCAACGTCGCCTTGATCCCAGGCGAAGCTTGCTCGCACTCCGCCGTCGCGGTCCTGTGGCGGGTCCGTCCGGCAGGGGGCGACCGGTTCGAACGGCTGATACACCCTGCCCATAATGACGGGGGAGTCTTCCCAGGGCGGCTTCCAGCCCAGGGAGACATCGAAATTCCCGTTTCCGCAGTACTGGTAGATCTCCAGACGGTGGGCGCCAGGGTCCAGTTTCAACGCGATGATCTTATGCAGGTTGAACCTGTCGTGTTTCGTGGAGGCTAACCGCGTCGCCTCCCACGCGGACAGGTGCAGCACCAGCTTTCCGTCGACCGCGAGGTCCGCGGCCGCTCGGGCCATGAGGTGAAACTGATATTCCCCGCCCACGGCGATTCGGAAGAACCCCACGTATCTCGACAGCGCGAGCGGGGCGGCCGTTGCGTTGAGATAGCTCCGTGCGTCGGTCTGCCACGGGCGAAATGGCAGCCGATCCCGAAGTGCTTCCAGTTCCAGGATCTTCCCCGCGATGAAATCCGATTTCTTCCAGAGGGACTGGAACTCCGGCAGGGTCCTCACCGCGGGGCTGTATTCCTTCAGATAACGGCATTCGTGAATCAGGCCGGCCTGTGGTGTCCAGTCCAGCCGCTGGGCGTTCCCGCCTTGCTCCACGAGGTAGATCAGGAACTCCCGCTCTCCACTCGATGAGTCAAAGAGGATTTCCATCGGCTCCGCGGGATGGGCTCAGAGAACGCGGCATCCGACGCGCCGGCCCTGGAGGGAATAGACCAGGGGTGTCAGGAGTGTGGGATCCATCCCGGGCACGCAGATCACAGCGTGGGCGGCGCTTGGAGGGTTGACGACGAATCCGGCTTCCCGGATCACGGAACAGTTGGTCGTGAGTTGGAGATGTCTTGTCCCGGGGGGGATCTGCACCTTGCGTTTCCGGCTGTTCGAGTATTTCCCGCTTTGCCATTCGGCGATTTTCGTGCCGTCGGCCAGCACGGTCACGGTTCCCTGGACCGGGGTGCAAGTGAACCAGAGATACGCAGGCTTGACCTCGAAGAGGGCGTCTCCCCAGGAAGCCTTGGGCGGGTTGTCGTCTTGGTCCTTCTGCAACCCCGCGAGCCGCGCGCACTTGGTATTGGGGTCGAACGTCAGGCCCTTGCCACCCGCCGGCTTCAGGTCTGCCAGAAAGAGATCCGTCGGCCCCACCCAGCTATTACCGACGACCACGGGGAAACGAATCTTCGCCTCTGCCACGTGCCACGGTCCCTGTTGCGGTGATCCTTCGCTCTGTGCGGGCCTTGTGGATGCCAATGGGGCCGACGGGAGTGAGGGCGTGCCGCCCGCACCTCGGGGGCGAGTCCTGGCGGACATGCCGCTCACCGTCATCGACAGGACAAGACACATCGCCCCAATCCTGTACATGTCACATGCCTTTCCACTAGAGGACAAACTCAGGTCGGACTCGATTCAAGCACGACAAACAGTCCTGAGGCCCATAGGCTCTCAACGTACTGCGTCGGGGCATAATGCAACACTTCGCGCAGCTGACCTCCCTCGTCTTCCGTACAAGGGTGAACGAGAGGATCTTCAGCGTTTGTGGCTTGTTTCGCAGGGTGATGCGCAGCCGAGCCTATGGGGCGCCATGGAATCTCCCTCCTCTCGGCACAGTCTGAGGGGAGGAGATCAGATCGATCTCTGCATCGTCCCAGCCGCCGCCGGTGGAGTCCGCCGGCCGAGGACTCCCCTTGTCTTATCGCCCAATGTGTCCATCCGAGAGGCTGTTTTCCCCGCCATCGGTTGTGCCGCTGTTGCGCTGTTTCGACCAGGGGAAAGCGGCAAAGAAGAAGCCCCCACAAGTTCTTGTCTTGCGGGGGCTTATTGCATGGGCAGGGGCGGAGTTGAACCGCCGACACCGTGATTTTCAGTCACGTGCTCTACCAACTGAGCTACCTACCCGTCGGCTTGCGTCAAGCTATGTTAGTCTACTCGCAGCGGCGAAAAAGTCAAGCCGGTCTTTGGCTCGAGGGGAAATTTCCTACGCTGCTCGGGCGGATTACTTGTTCTCGGCGAAGGTGAAGCCCGTTCGCCTAGCCAGGTTGTCCCAGTTGAACCACTCGCTGCGGATTCGCCACTGGCGGATCGCGAGGGCCTGGTTGGCCAGGCGGGGGCGATACTGGTCCTCGTACTCTCCGACCACCGGCGGGCGGTAGTCGACCCGCTGGGCGACCAGGACCGAGCCGTCGCTGGGGAGGGCGATGACGGCCGGCTTGGAAGGATCCTTGACGGAGGCTTCGGGGTTCTCGGGCGCCAGGGCGAAGGCCTGCTTGAGGAACTCTTCGCGGATGGCGTCGGTGGGCAACGACAGACCCGGCACCCGGGAGGGGACGAACTCCACGGGCTGGACGAGCAGGATCTCCAGCCCCGGCTGGCGGCCGGTCAACCTGGCCCGCATCATCTGCATCTGCTGCAGGTTGACCTCCTGCTTGCGGGGGAGCATTTCCGTCTTGGTCAGGTCGAGGTTGCGGGCCTTGGCGGCCTCTTCCATCGCCTTGCCGGAAGCAAGGATCTTCTGGGCCTCTTGGCGGGCCTTCTCGAAGGCCTTCTTGATCTTGATGTCGCGCGCGACCTGTTGGCGAAGACCGGGGATGCTGTCGATGGTCTCGGGCACGTAGGCGGGCACGGCCTGGGTCAGCCGCCACAGCATGACGCCCATGGTGTCGCCGAAGACGTAGGCCCGCCGGTCTTCGTTCAGGCGGACGGTCGAGCCGGTCTGCTTGTCACTCTTCTGGAAGGGGGCGGCCTGGAACGCCGTCTCCGTAAGCCACTGCCCGCCGAAGAACTGCTGGCTGCTGCTGGCGCTGCGGAGCAGTTGGTTCTCGGCCAATTCCTGGCGGTCCACCAGGGCGGTCTTGCCCACGGCGATGGGGAACATCCGCAGCGACTCTTCCCCGCCGTAGGGGAAGAGAACTTCGCGGCTGTTGGCCCGCAGGCGGGTGAACATGCCCCAGCGGATCTGGACCGGCTGGGTGGTGGGCTTGGACGCGGGCTGGGTCTTGGGCTGGGTGGCGGGAGCAGTGGCGGGCGTGGTCGGCCCGAAGACCTGCTGCGTGATCTGCTCCAGGGCGGCGCCCAGCGTGAGCTTGTCCTGGGCCCGCAGGGTCACCTTGACCTTGGGGTCCACGTCGAACTCGCCGTGGCGTCCCCAGGGGTAGACGATCGTCTGGAGCTTCACCCCGCGCGCCAGTTCCCGGACGGCCTTGTCCAGGGGCATCTGGGCGATGCGGTCGATCACGGCGCGGGGCACCTCTCGTTCGAGCGCGTCGCGAACGGTCTGGTCGTCCGGCCCAAGGGTCACCTGGGCGGCCACCTGATCGTAAGGGGATTGGCCTTCCTTCAGGTTGCCCTGGGAGACGAGCCTGCCGACTTCGGCCTCGGCGAAGCGGAGGATGGCGTCGACATTGGCCTGCACCAGTTCCTCGGTGGCGGCGGCGACGACTTCCTCTTCGGCCTCCCGCAGGGTCTTGCGAACGCTGCGGGTGGGGGCAGGCTGCGTGGCGGGCGCCGTGCTGGGCTGCGTAGCCAGGGGCACTTCCTTGGTGAACTGATCGCGGTGAGCCTCGAAGTAGCGGAGGATCTCCTCTGCCGACGGCTCCAGGGCCCGGCGCAGCGGCTCGTGCTGTACCAGCAGATAGTCCACCTTCACCCGGTTGGGCTGCTTGTATCCGAACCCGAACGAGTCGGTGGCCGGGAAGGTCTCCTGCGGCGCATCCATGTTATCCGTGGCGCTGAGCACGTTGCGGAAGGCCTGGAACTGCTGGTCGATCTCTTCGGCGGAGGGCTCGGCGACCTGGTCGAGGTACTTCTCTGCCGGGACGCGCACGTACTGGAGTTGGATATTCTCCTTGAGGTCCTGGTAGAGGTGCTTGAGGTGCTGCTCCGACGGCGGGGCCAGGACAACGGCGCTTTCATAGGCCTTCTGGACCAGCAGCCACTTGCCGACGGACGAGCGGAGGTTGTCCATGCCGATGGTCTGGCCCTGGGAGCGGAGGCGGTCGAGCAGGCTCTCCAACTCGGCGCCCTGCCAGCCGAGTTGGCTGAGGAAGACGTCGATCTCGGCGCCGGTGACGGTGATGCCCATGCTGCGGGCTTCCTGCTGGAGCAGGACGAAGGCCAGTTCCGACCGGTCGCCCATGTTGAGCAACTGGAGATAGGGCAGGACGGCCTCGCTGCGAAGTTCGCCCAGGCGGAGATAGTCGCTCAGGATTTGCAGGTCGCCGCCGGCCTGGCTGACCTGCCTGCCGAGGATCTTGCCCGACTGGGTCTGCCCGACGGGCAGCTTGCTCGGGTCGCGGCTGGGGAACAGCATCTCCAGGCCCTGGAAGCTGATGAGGAAGCTGACCATCAAGATGACCATGACGATGATGACCAACTTCTGGCGTCTACGGAAGAAATCGAATGCCATCAGGCGGCTCCTTGCGATCTAGTCTGTGTCCGCCGTCGCGGACGTAAGCGAACCATGATACCTTTTTCGGCACTTTTTGCAAGCGTATCCATCTGCGGCCTTTGCGCGGCATGGTGACGGCGGGGGGGTGGGTTCGACCGGCGAGGGGGTATTGTCCGCCGCAGGCCGCAAAGCGGGCTGATTCAGCCCTTTATCACGCCCAGGGGCCGCAGACGCGCGACCTTGCGGGACAGGGCCGCCTCGTGCACGCACCGGACCACCATGTCGATATCCTTATAAGCGTCGCTCTGTTCCTCGGCCAGGCCGGTCCGCGCGCGGGCCCGCGCGATGATGCCCTTGGCGGCCAGTTCCTGGTCGATCCGCCTGCCGCGGGCGGTGGCGATGGCCGCATGGCGGGAGAGGACCCGCCCGGCCCCGTGGCAGGTCGAGCCGAACGTCTGCTCCATTGCCGCAGGACTGCCCAGGAGCACGTAGCTCGCCCGCCCCATGTCGCCGGGAATCAGCACGGGCTGGCCGATCAGGCGGTATCGCTCGGGCAGTTCCTCGTGCCCGGGCGGAAACGCGCGCGTCGCGCCCTTGCGGTGCACGCAAAGCCGCCGCGCCCGCCCATCCACGATGTGCGTCTCCATCTTGGCGATGTTATGGGCCACGTCGTACACCTGGCGCAGGCCGAGACTGTCGGCCGGCTGCCCGAAGAAGCGGGCGAAGGTCTTGCGCACCAGGTGCAGCAGGAGTTGGCGATTGGCCCAGGCGAAGTTGGCCGCCGCCCGCATGGCCGAGAGGTACTGTCGCCCCTGCGGGCTGTCGATCGGGGCGCAGACCAACTGGCGGTCGGGCAACTGGATGCCGTACTGCGACGGCGCGTTGCGGAGCGACTTGAGGTAGTCCTGGCAGACCTGGTGGCCCAGCCCCCGGCTGCCGCAGTGGATCATGAACGTCACCGCGCCCTCGGCCAGGCCAAGCGCCTCAGCCGCCGGCTCGTCGAACACCTGCTCGACGTACTGGACCTCGGCGAAGTGGTTGCCGCTGCCGAGCGTGCCGCACTGGTCGGCGCCGCGCTTGTACGCCTCGTCCGACACGGCGTCGGAGTCGGCCCCGTCCAGGCAGCCCAGCGACTCGGTCGTCTCCAGGTCGTCCGGGTCGGCCAGGCCCATCCGGGCCACGTGGCTCGCCCCTTCGCGGAGGATTTTGCGCAGTTCCTGGCGTGAGAACTCGAACGGTCCGCCCACGCCCACGCCAACGGGCAGGTCTCGAAAGAGCTGGTCCACCAGTTCCTTCAACCGCGCTCGCACGTCGTGCACATGGAGGTCGCTTCGCATGAGGCGCACGCCGCAGTTGATGTCGTAACCGACCCCGCCGGGCGAGACCACGCCGCCCTGGCCGGGATCGGTGGCGGCCACCCCGCCGATGGGGAAGCCGTAGCCCCAGTGGATGTCGGGCATGGCCAGCGACGCGCCCACGATGCCGGGCAGGCTGGCCACGTTAGCCACCTGCGTCACGCCCCCGCCCGCCAGGACGTCGTCGATCAACTCCTCGCTGGAATAGATGATGCCGTCCACCCGCATCCCGCGCGCTTCGTCGCGGGGGACGCGCCAGCGGTGCGCGTCGATCCGCTCCAGCTTGCCGTGGTATTCCTTTTCCATTGCGACGCCTCACAGATCCAGGATGACCTCGCCCTGCCATCGACCTTCGACCCGCTCGATCCGCAGGGCGTGGTAGGTGACGGCCTTCACTTCGCGGTCGATGGCGTGTCGGTCCGCGTCGTACGGCTCGCCATGCAATTCGGCCCGCACGTGCCACTCGCCCGCCTGCGCCGAGATGTGGTGCACCATGAACCGGTCCACCTGGATGGCGTTCATGACCTCCACCAGGAAGTCCACCGCCAGCGCCTCGCCGTCTTCGGATCGCGCTTCCGCCTCCCTAACCTGGGCGGGCCGGACCTGCTCCGACGGGCAGATCTCCGCCGCCAGGCCTTCGCCCAGGGCTTCGAGCAGTTCGGCCAGGCTGTCGGCGCGGGCGGAGAGTCCCAGGTCGGCGGTGTGCTCGAACGTGCAGCATTGCTTGGCCATGTGGGCATCATAACCAACCCTCGATGTTCGTGCGAGGGGCCTAGAATAAGTAGAGGAGCGAATCATGGAAGAGTCATGCCCAATGGCGCCGCTGGCGGACATGAAGTGCGTGCCGTGCCGGGGCGGCGTGCCTCCGCTGAAGGGGGCGGAACTGGACAAGCTGGCCGCGCGGCTGCCGTTGTGGAAGGTCGTCGACGAGCACCACCTCGTCCGCACTTTTCGCTTCCCGGACTTCGCGCGGGCCCTGGAGTTCGTCAACACGGTCGGCCGAATCGCCGAGGAGCAGCAGCACCACCCCAACATCTTTCTGGCCTGGGGCAGAGCGACGATCGAAATCTACACGCACAAGATCGACGGCCTGACCGAAAGCGACTTCATCCTGGCCGCCAAGATCGACCAGGCCGCGCCGGACAAGGCGTGAGCGTTCAGCCTTCCAGCGTCTCCAGCAGGCGGAGATAGCTTTCGTATCGTCGGCGCGGCAGTTCATCGGCTTCGGCGGCGCGGGCGACTTCGCAGCCTGGCTCGTGGGTGTGGGTGCAGTCGCGGAAGCGGCACTGTTGGGCGAAGGGGATGAACTCCGGAAAGAACCAGGGCAACTCGGCGGGGTCCAGGCGCAAGGCCAACTCGCGGATGCCCGGGGTGTCGAGGATGAGTCCGCCTTCGGGCAGGTCGTAGACGCTGACGGAGGTGGTGGTGTGGCGGCCCCGCTCGTCGGCGGCCCGGATGGAGCCGACGGCCGCCTCGGCCGCGGGCACCAGGGCGTTGATCAGCGTGCTCTTGCCCACGCCGGAGGCCCCGGCCATCACCGAGCGTCGTCCGGCCAGGCGGTTTCGCAGATCGTCCAGGCCCTCGCCGGTCAGGGCGGAACAGGCGATCGACTCCAGGCCCATGGCGGCGAACTCCTCGATGATCTTCGGTTGGGGCAGGCCCAGATCGATCTTGTTGAGCACGAGCAGGCTGTCCATTTCGCCGCGCTGGGCGATGATGAGGTAGCGATCGATCAGGCCGTGCCGCAGCGGGGGCTGGCGGGTGGCGGCGACGATCAGCAGCAGGTCCATGTTGGCGGCGATGACCTTCTCGAAGGGCTTGGTGTCGTACTCGTCGCGTCGCTTGCCGGAGCGCGGCTGGGGGCGGGCCAGGGCGGTTCGGCGCGGCTGGCGCGAGAGGATCATGCCGTCGCTGCGGACCTTGTCGGACTGCTGGTGCTCCCGGGAGACCTGCTGCGGGGCCAAAGCGACGGTGACGATGTCGCCGACAGCCAGCGCCGTCGCCGTCGGCGGGGCGCGGAAGGTCTTGGCGATGTTGCATTGGAGAACGCGCTGATCGGTGCGGACCAAAGCCCCGCCGGGGAACTGGCCCACCACCATGCCTTCCACTCGCACCAGATCGTCGAGGGCTTCGCTGCCGGCCTCCAACTCCCGCGGGGGGAGCTTTACCGCGGGCGGCGCCAATCGCTGATGACCGTGCATCGACTCCACGTCCTCGCCGCCGGCCAGCCGTTCCTGCCAGCCTTTGACCCGCCGCCTCGATTTGCCTTTCCGCTTGGCCATGCGAACGGCATTATACCGTCAAACTTGCGCATTCGGCAGGATCGACCGCGACAGGGGCGCCCGTCGCCGCATCATCGCACGCTCTTCTCGGCTGCACCCGAGGCTGTCGCCTTGGTCGGCGGGGGCGACTTCTTCAGGTGGGCGTCGAGAAACTCGATTAACCGACCGCGGTTCTCGCGCGTGGCGAAATACATGGTCTCGCCCGCTCCCTCCTGGGGCGTCTTGCGCCTGGAGTCGCCGTGGCCGGCGCCGTCGACCCGGTGCAGGGCGATGGGCACGCCGGCCTGCGTGCACGCGTCGCGGAGGCGCTCGCTCTGGTTGATCAGCACCGTCCGGTCGGCTGTGCCG
>Ga0116148_1000666_pt1 | contig 41582 bp, 32 predicted proteins | sample AD_UKC055_MetaG_FD_89786 | JGI IMG/M metagenome (GOLD analysis project Ga0116148, IMG submission 89786) | Active sludge microbial communities of municipal wastewater-treating anaerobic digesters from USA - AD_UKC055_MetaG | ecosystem: Engineered > Bioreactor > Anaerobic > Digestate | place: USA...
CCGCCGCACATCGCATTCTGGGCGCCGATGCCCTTGGCCCAAACCTCGAAGACGGTCTTGGTATAATAGTCGAGCCCGCGCACCAGCTTGTGGTTTATGACATAAGGCCTGCCCAACCCGCGGAGAAAGCCGGTCAGGGCGGAAAAATGGCTGTCGCACTCGGCGCAAAGATGTTCGCTGATCACCGGGGCGCTGGCGATGACCGGCTGGCAGCCGGCCACCTTGCAGTCGAGCAGACGGAGGGCGTTGCGCTCCAGCCGGCGCTTGCAGTCCTCGCAGGTCTCGTGCAGGTGCTCCCGGTAGTAGGCCTTGAGTATTTCAATATAGTGAGGGCGGCATTGCGGACAGCCGGTGCTGTTGAGCTGAAAGGCGAGATCGGCGAAGCCCAGTTCAGCATAGAGCTGCCAGGCGACGGACATGACTTCCAGATCGATGGCCGGGTCCTGTTCCCCGAGGGCTTCGACATTGAACTGCGTGTGCTGGCGGAATCTTCCGGCCTGGGGGCGCTCAAACCGGAAGACCGGGCCGACCGAATAGAGCTTGACCGGCTTGGAGAGCATGTGCAGCCCGTTTTGCAGGTAGAGGCGCATGACTCCGGCAGTGAATTCAGGGCGCAAGGTCAAGGCGGTCTTGCCCTTGTCCAGGAAGCTGTACATCTCTTTTTCCACGATGTCGGTGGTCTCGCCCACACCGCGGATGAAGAGGGGCGTCTCTTCAAAGATCGGCGGATCCACCCGCTGATAGCCGAAGAGGGCGGTTATTTCCGCTATTTTTTTCTCGATGAAGCGCCAGAAGGGTTGTTCCTCCGGCAGCACATCGCGGGTGCCGCTGACTGATCTGTATCTGATTTCCACAAGAAAATCCGGACAAATTGACATGAGCCACTGATAGAGTGCGCCGGCCGTGGCCTGTTGGCGCATGAATTTTTAAAATATAGGATAAAATAGAAACAAAGCCAAATGCTTTTTGGATGCACCGGGCGCAGCCGCCCGGAAGGGGGCCGTTTGCAACAATTTCTCTTGCGTTTCAATTCCTGCGCTTTAAATTAGAGTTGAAAAGGGTGGGGCGAGCGGGCTGGCGTACCTTCCGGCGCTGTACCAACTATTGAGGGTGGATTATGGTTCTGCGCGATGATCTGATCACCTATCTGGCGGATTATCTCAGAGTCGGGGATATTCACGACTACGGCCCCATGGGGCTGCAGGTCGAGGGCCGGGTCGAGGTCCGGCGCATCGTGACCGGGGTATCCGCCTCTCTGGCTCTGTTCGACGAGGCCTTTAAAAAAGAGGCCGACATGATCATGGTTCATCACGGTATTCTGTGGGACAGGGAGAGCAGGGTGGTGCAGGGGCCTTTCCGGCAGCGGATCAAGGCTCTTCTGGACCACGATGTCAGTTTGCTGGCCTACCACTTGTGCCTTGATCTGCATGAGGAGGTGGGCAATAATGCCCTGGCGGCCAAGGCGCTGGGGATGCACAACGTTGCGCCCCTTGGCGAGATCGGCTTGAAGGGTTCGATCGAAGAGATGGATTTTGCCGAACTGCAGCAGCAGCTCCTCTATATCTTCGATCGCGAACCGTTCGCCTTCAATTTCGGGCCGGACAGGATTCGACACATCGGCTACTGCTCCGGCGGCGCCGCCGGCGACCTGGCCCTGGCGATCGAGGAGGGGCTTGATGCCTTCATCACCGGAGAGGTGCGCGAACCGACCATGCACCTCGCGCGGGAAGCGGGGATCCATTTTTTTGCCGCCGGCCACTATGCAACGGAGTGTTTGGGGATCCGCGCCCTGGGTGAGCACCTCATGCGCAAGATGGAGGTTGAAGTCGATTTCATCGACATCCCCAATCCCGTTTAAGGGCGGCAAAATAGTTTGAATACTTGCGGCTTTTTATGAATCTAATTAACGCTAAAAAACGTATTAACAAACAGAATGGAGAGAAGTATAATCATGCGAGATGTTATCATCATTGGTTCAGGCCCTGCCGGGTTGACGGCGGCCATTTACGCCGGGCGCGCCAACCTTCGCCCCCTGGTGATCAGCGGACTGGAACAGGGTGGCCAGGTTACGCTGACCAACGATCTGGAGAACTTTCCGGGCTTTCCGGAAGGGGTGAGCGGTTTTGAGATCTATCAGCTTTTTGAGAAGCAGGCGACCCGCTTCGGTGCGGAGATGCTCTACGATGTCGTGCAAAGCGTGGACCTGACCGGGGAGGTCAAGATCGTCAAGACGGCGACGGAAACCTTTCAAGCCCGCGTGGTCATCATCGCTACCGGATCGACCCCCAAGCGTCTGGGTCTGCCGGGCGAAGATAAATACATCGGCAAGGGGGTCTCCTACTGCGCCACCTGCGACGGCTTTTTCTTCACGGGAAAGCAGGTGGTGGTGGTCGGCGGCGGCAACAGCGCCCTGGATGAGGGGCTTTTTCTGACCCGCTTTGCGGAGAAGGTGACCATCATTCACCGCCGTGACCGGCTGCGCGCCGACGCCATACTCCAGGAACGGGCACTGCAGCATGAAAAGATGGCTTTTGTCTGGGATACGGTTGTAGAAGAGATCGTGGGCGACACCGCGGTGACCCATCTGCGCCTGAAAAATGTCAAGAGCGGAGAGAGCTCCGTGTTTCCGGTGGACGGGGTCTTTGTCTTCATCGGCCACAAGCCCAACACCGAACTCTTTGCAGGACAGGTCCAGCTGGATGAAACCGGCTATATCGAGACCGACCGCCGTACGCACACCAATGTCCCCGGTGTTCTGGCCTGCGGCGATGTTCAGGATTCCATCTACCGGCAGGCGATCACTGCCGCCGCTTCCGGATGTACGGCGGCGATCGAGGCTGAAAAGTATATCGCCGAAAACGAGGGCCGCGCCTATCCGAGCCGGTAACAGGAGGGAGTGATCACCAGTGAGCACGTATAATCGGACATATCGAGAGGATAAAAATGGCCGTCCAGTCTAATCGCGGATCGTTCATCATGGGCCTTGTGCTCATTGTTGTCGGCTTTCTGCTGCTCTTCGATGGTCCATCGCTGTTTGATATCATCAGATGGATCTTTAACTTCTGGCCGGTAGCCCTGATCGCCCTCGGGCTCTACCTGATCATGGGCAATCGCCGTTCTTCGTCGACCGGATATGAAACTCCGTCAGGTATCGCTGCAGCGGCCCCGCCGGTCGAAGGCAGTCTCTACCGGGATTCTTTGCTAGGCGATCTGCGCGTCAAGCTCCCCGGGCAGGGATTCAACGGCGGCGTGGTCAAGACCATGGTCGGCTCGGTAGTCATCGATGCCTCGCAAATCGCGCTTGAACCGGGAGAGCACCGTCTCTATCTGCGCAGCGGTATGGGCGATGTCCACGTCGATCTGCTGCCAGGTATAGCGGTCAGGGTGCAGGCGCATGTGGGACTGGGTGATATCAAGGTATTTGACCAGAAAGCGGACGGATTCAATCAGGAGATGACCTATCAGACACCGCGCTACGATGAAGCCCCTGCGCGCTTGCTGGTTTTGGCCAATGTGGGTTTGGGAGATATAAAGGTCTTTTAATCAGGTAGAGGTTTTTTGAAACGGCCACCGGAAGCGATTTCCTTCGCTTCCGGTGTTTTTTTTGTTCTGTTCAGGAGGCGGTCTGCGCTTCGTCGGCGAAAGAGTAGAGCAGGCGGATTTCGTCCGGCCATCGATCGGGTTCCGGCGTTTCGAGAATGAGGGGAAGGTTATCGAAACGGGGATCCTGCATCAGAAAGCGGAAGGCATCCAGGCCGAGGAAGCCCTCGCCGATCGGGGCGTGGCGATCCACTCGCGTGCCCAGCTCCTTTTTGGCATCATTGAGGTGCATCCCCTTGAGCCGGGCAAATCCGACGATGGCATCGAACTGCTCCATAGTCGCGGCAAAGGCTTCCCGGGTGCGGAGGTCATAGCCCGAGGTGAAGAGGTGGCAGGTGTCGAGACAGACGCCGACCCGGCCGGGGTCATCGACCTGTGCGATGATCTCGGCCAGCTCTTCGAATCTGGAACCGAGATTGCTCCCTTGTCCCGCGGTATTTTCGATAACGGCGCTGACCCCACGGGTCTTGTCGAGGGCGATATTGATGGATTCGGCGACGCGCTGGAGGCTGCTCTCGAGCGATATCTGGCCGAGATGGGAACCCGGATGAAAATTGAGCAGGGTCAGTCCGAGTTCCTCGCAGCGTTTCATCTCATCCAGAAAGGCGGCGCGTGATTTATCCAGCCCTTCCTTTTCGGGATGGCCGAGATTGATCAGATAGCTGTCGTGGGGCATGATATGATCCGGCGAAAAGCCCAGCTCCGAGCAATGCCGCTTGAACCGGTCGATCTCTTCGGCGCTGAGATCCTTGGCGAGCCACTGCCGCTGGTTTTTGGTGAAGAGGGCGAAGGCTTTGGCCCCGATGGCTTGGGCATTCAGGGGGGCGTTTTCCACTCCGCCGCTGGCGCTGACGTGGGCTCCGAGATATTTCATGGGGGTGACCTCTTGTGGGTGAAAGACAAAGGCGCGCTGGCAGAGGTTCGCCAGCGCGCCGGATGGTTTCGGATCTGAATTTACTCGATGGGATTGGCTTGCGGGCGTCCGCCGGGCCTGCGGTGACGTCCGCCGCGGCGGCGGGGCCGGTTGTTCCGCTGCTGCGGCTGGCTGCTCTCTCTCTCCATCGGCCGTTCCTCAACCTGCACAGTGTCGGTGGTTTGCACTGGGGCATGCAGGAGATGCTGATAGAACTCATCAAGAAGCATGGCGATGACGCTGTTCAGGTCGCTGTTGTCGGCCAGACTCTGCGCCAGGGGCTGAAAGCGGCGCAGCCGTTCCTTTTCGACATTGTCCTTGGACCGGTATTTGGCCTCCAGCAGGGCGGTAACGCGCTCGGTGACCCTCGCCGCGACATCCTCGTCCTGCGGGAGGACCCGCGGAATGAGGGTGAAGTTGAATTTACGCGCGATGCGATCCAGATCCATCTGCTCGACCTCAGTGACCAGGGAGATCGCTTCACCGCTTGCGCCGGCGCGTCCGGTGCGGCCGGCCCGATGGATGTAGGCTTCGGGATCTTCGGGGGGCTCGTACATGACCACAACCGGCAGTTGGGGAATGTCGATCCCCCGGGCGGCGACATCGGTGGCGACCAGGAAGCGCAGGCTGCCGTTGTGCAGACGCGCCATCACTTTTTCGCGCGCATTCTGGGGCAGATCCGAGGAGAGTTCATCGGCGTTATAGCCAAAACGCTGCAGGACGATGGCCACATAGTGCACCTGGGAGCGGGTGTTGCAGAAAATAATCGCCTGGGCCGGATTATCCATCTCGATGATGCGGACCAGGGCGCGGTCTTTATCCATCGGCGGCACAATGTAGAAAGAGTGCTCGGTTTCGGCGACATACACCTGATCTCCGCTCAGGCTGATGAGTTCCGGCTCGTTAAGGAATTCATCGGCCAGATGGAGGACGAAAGGCGGAAAGGTGGCCGAGAACATGTAGGCATTGAATTCCTTGGGTAGGTACTGCTGGACCTCTTTCATGTCCGGATAAAAGCCCATCGAGAGCATGCGATCGGCTTCATCGAGAACCAGAATTTTAAGGCGGTTGAGATTGAGGGTGCCTTTGAGCAAATGATCGAGAATACGCCCCGGAGTGCCGACCACCAGATGAGCCCCTTCGCGGAAGGCCTCAATCTGGCTGCCATAGCCGACGCCGCCGTAGACAGCGGTTGAGCGCATGCCGGAATCGCCGAAGAGCAGCTGGGCATCGCCGTTCACCTGTTTGGCCAGCTCGCGGGTGGGGACAAGGACCAGGGCCTGGGTCTCCGCCTTGGAGAGATCTAAAAGTTCGAGCATGGGCAGGATGAAAGCGCCGGTTTTTCCGCTGCCGGTGCGGGACTGCACCATGAGGTCACGGTGGCCGAGCAGATAGGGGATGGTCCGCGCCTGAACCGGCATGAGCTGTTCCCAGCCGGCCCGTTTTACTCCTGCCGCAACGGGTTCGGAGAGCTGTTCGAGAGAGGTCTCTGGCAGGGGATCCTTGGGCACCCGCACAGCCGGTTCAGCTGCGGCTGCGGGGGCTTGGATGGTTTCCGGCTGGGCTTCCGCCGGCTCGACTTTGGGCTGCGCGGTCATTTCAACAACCTGCGGCTGCGGAGCCTCCTGCTGTGGGGCTCTCTCACCGGGACGGCGGGGCTTGCTGCGGCGGCGGCGCGAGCGCGAGGAGGCGCTGCCCTGTGATCTCGATTCACCGCTCTCCTGGGTGCGGGACTCCGGGGGGGCGGCTGGTCTGGAGGGGATGTTCTGCGGCCGGGGCGGCTGCCCGCCGGGGCGTTGGGGGGATCCCCCTTGCGGCCGGGAACCGGAACTGCCGCCGGGCCTCGGCCCCTGCGGATAGCGCGGCTTCTGCCGGCTTTGATCGTGGCGGTCGGATCCGGACTGCGGACGCGGTGAAGGGGTGACTTTCTTTTCGGTCTTGCCGAAGAGTTTCTTGAAGATGTTCATGGATTTTTTCCTGTTTTAAACTGTGGCATCCTGTGCGGATGGGACGTTTCTCTGCAAGAGCGCCACCACCTCGATATGGGCGGTGTGCGGAAACATGTCGACGGGTTGTACCTTCGTCAGCCGGTACACCTCGGCGCAAAGCACCTTGAGGTCGCGCGCGAGCGTGGCCGGATTGCAGGAAACATGGACTATGCGTTGCGGTGCGAGCCGGAGGACGGCTGCCACCGTTTTAGGGTGCATTCCACCGCGCGGCGGGTCGATGATCAGCACATCAGGCCGGCCATAGCGTGCGATGGTTTTGCCGGTGTCCTCAAGCGAGTCCCGGAGATCACCCCAAACAAAAGAACAGTTGCCTATCTTGTTATACGCGGCATTGCTGTGCGCATCATCCACCGCGGCCTTGACTGATTCAAAGCCGACCACCCTCCCGGCCAGATGGCTGATGTAGAGGGAGATGGAGCCTGCGCCGCAGTAGAGGTCGTAGACGGTTTCGTCCGGCCGGAGCTGCGCATAATCGATGATGACATCATAGAGTCTTTCAGCCTGCAGGGTATTGGTCTGAAAAAACGAATTGCTCGAAATTTCAAACGAAAGGCTGCCCAGGTTCTCGTTGATGGTTGATTTGCCGGCGAGCAGATACTCGGCTTCGCTGAAAGCCACACCCGACAAGCTTTGCGTTGTGCTGTAGAGCAGGCTGCTGACTTGCGGAAATCTGGCCTGCATCCGCTGTGCAAAGGCGCCGGCCAGCGCCCGGTCATACTCGGAGGCGACGAGGTTGACCATTAGTTCGCCGGTCTTTCTGGCATGGCGAACGACCAGAAAGCGCCAAAAGCCGCGGTGATCGCGGGCGTGATAGGCGGGACGCCCGGAGTCGACGGCGAATCGACGCACCTCTTGCAGAATTTCACTGCTCAGCGGCGGGAGGAGATGGCAGCTCTCCACGTCGATGACCTTGTCGAAAAATCCCTTCGCATGCAGCCCGAGATAGAGCCCCTCCGCCGTTGCACTCTCTGTCCCCTTTTCATAATTAGGGAGCCAGCGCAGCGGGGAGAAAGAAAACTCCATCTTGTTGCGATAGCCGTAGAGTTCAGGCGATGGCAGGGTCGGCTGTACAACCAGCCCGGCAAAACCACCGAGATGGCGCAGGGTCTCCTCCACCTGACGCTGTTTGCTGTTCAGCTGCTGTTCGTAGGCGAGGTGCTGCCAGCGGCAGCCGCCGCAGTGGCCGAAATGCCCGCAGCGCGGCTCGACCTGGCCGGCTGCGGGCGCGAGCACCTTCTCCAGCCGGGCTTCGGCGAAGCTTTTTTTCTTTTTGGTAACTCTGGCCAGGACGGTCTGCCCGGGCAGGGCATTCTCGACAAAGACCACCAGATCGTCCAGGCGCGCCACGGCTGCACCCCCCAGCGCGAGATCGGTTGGTCTCAGTTCGACCAGATCTCCCCTGCGCACGCCTGCTGCGGATTTTTTGATCTCCGGTGTGGTGAGCTCTTTGTAATGGCCATCCATCTCGGGTCTGGTTGTTCCTCGACTCTGGTTGTTTTCTGATCGCTCACCTGAGCAGCCGGCGGGCACCCATGAAGCTGTTGAGATAGGGTTGCCCCGTGATCAGGGAGAGGGTCACCCCATTCTTGACCGAGGCATGGATGAAATAGCCGCGGGAGACATAGAGCCCCACATGATCAGGCTGCCGGCTGCTGCCGAAATTGAAAAAGACCAGATCGGCAAACTGCAGGGGTTGATCTTCCACGTTCATGCCGAGCTCATAGAGTTCGCGCGTGGTTCGCGGCAGGTCGATGGCGGCGGCCTTTTTGTAGATACGGCCAACCAGGCCTGAACAGTCGATGCCCGACGGCGCATTTCCACCCCAAAGATAGGGGGATTGCCAGTAGGTGCGAATCTCGGCCTTGAAGCGTTCAAGGGTCTCGGGGGTCATCTCACCAAAGCGCTCACCGCGGGTGTTTGCGGTCAGACGCTGTTCATCCCCGCCAGGATAGCCGCCCTGACGAAACTCCGGGTTCCATGCACAGGCAATCTGCATGGTCAGCAAGAGCAGTCCTGCAAGGCGAAATGCGCTCTGTGCCATTTCCCGCCAGCGTCGCCGTTGCCATGATTGCGGCATGGTTATTGCTTTTTGGGAAGCTGCAAGGCGATGAAACAAGGGCGCGATCCCCTCCGACTGAAATTCACTTTGGCCATCGGGCCTGAATAGACCCTTGCTTAAAAATTACATCAATTTGAGTGAAGTTCCAAGCTTAATTTTTATCCACCCCAATTTTTCCTTGACTTTTGCATTGTTTAACTTTAATTTAGCGAACGATCTGTCCGTTCAGGCCACACTGTCAAGAAAGTTGGGATGGCGAAAGCAAAGACAAAATCGCGCGGTCCGGACCGCAGTGCTGTGAAAACGACCTTTTATTTTTTCATGGTGCTCGCCGCTCTGTTCCTGATCGCCAGGTCGGGATTTATTTCCGGCCCGTGGGACACTCTTTTCGGCGACAGTCCCATTTATGACACAGATGCGCGATATGACCGCGATATTAAAAGGAATCTCACCCGGGCGCAGCTGCGGGTGCTGGACCATGTCCTCGAGGCCGAGCTGGATCAGGGCGGGCGCCGGCTGTCGGATCGTGAGGTGCGCCGGCTCACCAGAGGCGACAAGGCAGTCGCTGCCGCCTATGACCGCTGGCGCAGCTATCTCGAGATGCGGCGCAGCTCCAACTACGTCATCTATCCCCGAGATCGGGGCAGATGAGGTCTTTCCCGCACCGGATGGTTCAGCCATGCAGAGCGCCCGAACAAGTTCGGGTTTTTCTTTTTTTGGAGTGCTATGAAGAGCACGGGCAGAAGTTTTATCATGGTCCCGCTGGTGGTGGCGATCTGGCTGCTGCTGGCAAGCGCTGCCGCGCGGGCCGGTGACAGCCTGGCAGTGCGCTTTCTCTATTCTTTCGGCAAAGAGGGGGGAGAACCCGGACAGTTCCGGTCACCGGCAGCCCTCTCCATCGACCCCGAGGGGGCGCTCTATATCGCCGATGCCGGTAACAACCGCATCCAGAAGCTTTCGGCCACCGGTGAGGTGCTGGCGATGACCGGCGGTTTCGGTTGGGGAGTCAACCAGTTCCATCGTCCGTCCGATCTCTGTGCGGAAAACGGACTCGATCTCTATGTGGCGGACTATGAGAACCGGCGTATCATCCGCTGCGACCGCGAACTGCACTGGATCGATGCCTATTACTTTCCCGCCGGCGAGGATGACAAGCTGAATCTGGGCTTTCCGGCCGGCATCGCTCTTTCTATTCACAACGATCTTTTTGTGGCAGACGCGGAAAACCTGCGTCTACTGCGGCTGAACAGCCAGCGGGAGGCGGTCTACTCTTTCGGGGATTTTTCCGGCGGTGAGGGCGAACTGGCCGAACCGCAAAAAATCGCCATCGACGGGGAGGACCGGATCCACGTCAGTGACCGGCTGCGCGGCTGCGTCGTGGTCTTTGATTATTTCGGAAATTACCTGCAGGAGACCGGCACGGGCGTGCTGAAAGAGCCGGCCGGCCTCCAGGCGGCGCGCAACGGCGCCCTCTTTGTCGCGGATACAGGCCGGGACCAGGTGCTCGTCTTTGCACCGAACGGAGCCCTGCTGGCGGCGATCGGAACCGCCGGAGAAAAGCTGGGCGCCCTCTCCAATCCCGTCGATGTCGCGGTCAGCGGCGACCGTCTCTTCGTCGCCGAGGCGGGCAACCATCGTATCCAGGTTTTCGAGCTGCAGTGGCTGCAGATTCCTTGAGTGAAGGGATGAACAGGTTGAAAATCAGGTGGCGGGTGATCGCCCTTTTCGTTCTGGCGATGGTGCCCGCTCACGCCCAGATCACCGGCAAAATCGAGGGCATGGCCCTGCTCGAAAAAGATCTGATCATCCTGGGCGAGGGGCGGAAGGGGCCCTATTTTTTGCCCGACTCACTCATTCTGTCGCACTCCGAACGTGTCTTTCTTGACCATCAGCCCCTGGCCCGGGACCAGTACATCCTCAATTATCTCAAAGGCGAGATCCGTTTCATCGATCAGATTCCTCAGGGGGCGAAAATCCGTCTGCAGTACAAAATTCCCCCCTACCCCCTCGCAACAGTCAAACAGCGTCATCCCCTTGTTCAGCGCGTTTTCGGCGCAGCCAGCACACTCGGTCAATCTCTCCAGGGTGAGAAAAGCGTTGAAGAGGTCGATTACGCTGCACAGCTTAACAAGAACGGCAGTATCACGCGCGGGATCACCGTCGGCAACAATCGTGGCCTGAAGGTCAATTCCAGCTTGAATATCAATGTCTCCGGCAAAGTCGCGGAGAATGTCCAGATCATCGCCGCACTCACTGATCAGACCACACCGATTCAGCCCGAGGGTACAACCCAGAATCTGCAGGAGATCGACAAGGTCTTCGTACAGATCACTTCCCCCCACTTCTCCGCCACCATGGGCGACTATACTCTCGATTTTTCCGGCTCCCAGTTCGCTCAATACAGCCGGAAACTGCAGGGAGCGATGGGCAATGCGCGGTTTCAAAACCTCCAGGGTACTTTCTCCGGCGCGGTCTCGCGCGGTAAATATATCTCGCAATCCTTCAGCGGCCAGGAGGGCAATCAGGGCCCTTACCAGCTCAAGGGAGACCGGGGCCAGATCGACATGATCGTGCTCGCCGGAACGGAACGGATCTTTCTCGACGGTCAACCGATGGTGCGCGGCGAAACCAACGACTACATCATAGATTACGCCTCCGCTCAGATCACTTTCACCCGCCGCCGGCTCGTCACCGCCGATTCGCGCATTGTTGCCGATTTCCAGTTCTCCGATGAAAAATACCGGCGCAGCATCTATGCGGCCCAGACCGCCGGTTCCCTCTGGAGCGGCAGGATCAAGCTCACCGGTGCCCTCATCCACGAAAGCGATGACAAGGACAATCCTCTCGATTTCACTCTGGATGAAGAAAAGCTGAATATTCTGCGCGCGGCGGGCGACAATTCCGCCCTCGCTGCGGTGGAGGGAGGCAGCTATGTCGGCGCCGGCAGCGGACGCTACGTCAAGAGCACAGAGGGGATCTATACCTATGTGGGGGCTGATTCTGGCGATTACATGGTCATCTTTTCCGACGTCGGCGCCGGCAGAGGCGACTATAAATATACGGGTTCCGGCGCCTATGAATATGCCGGTTCTGGCGCCGGGCGCTACCTGCCGGTCCAGCTTCTGACAACCGCCGAAAGTCACACCCTGTTCGACCTGCAGATTGCCGCCGAGCCGCATCGGTCCTTGCGCCTGAGCGGAGAGATGGCCCTGAGCAGCAGGGATCAAAATACCTGGTCAGGGCTGGGCGATGCGGACAATCAGGGCCTGGCGCACAACTGGCAGGTATTGATTTCGCCCGACACCCTGAAATGGGGCCGGCGCAGCCTGGGCTTGATGGAGCTTTCAGGGCGATTCCGGCAGGTGGAGAACCGGTTCAGGGATATTGATCGCACCAGCGAAGCGGAGTACAACCGGCGCTGGGATCTGCCCGACAGCACTGCGCGTGGCGAAAAGGTCCGGGAGATGGCCGGACGCTGGAGTCCTTTTGCAGGCGCGCAGCTGGCCGGCGAGTATGGCGATATCACCAAGAGCGAAGATTTCCGTTCCACCCGTTGGCAGTTGGAGCAGGGGCTGACCCGGAGCGGCTGGCCCGACTATTCCATGCGCGTTGAACGTATTTCACGGCGCAACGGGCGCGCAGCAGAGGAGGGCGACTGGCTGCGCGCGCGCGGTCAAGCCCATTACAGCCTCGGATTCATCAAACCCCTCCTCGAGTATGAAGGTGAAGAGAAGAAGGAGAGCTGGTCCGACTCCCTGGCCACCGGATTTCGCTTCAACTCCGTGACGGGCGGTGTGGATATCCAGCCTTTCAAAAAGGTGACAGCCCGGGCGCTCTACGCCTGGCGCGACGATCAATCCTATGCCGGTGGCGGCGAATTCGCCGGCCAATCCACAGCCCGGACGCAGCAGATCAGGCTCCAGGCGCAGCAGCTGGGGGCCCTCTCCGGATCACTCGAGTACACTCACCGCGCGCGCACCTATGCAGATTCAGCCATAGGCAGGAAAGAGACCGACCTGGCAGAACTCAAACTGCTGCTCACACCCTGGAAGAGCGCCCTGAATGCCGATTTCAATTATCAGATCTCCAATACAGCCACCGCCAAAAAGGAGCGGCTCTATATCAAGGTCAATCCTGGCGACGGTTCCTACCGGTTTGATGATGACTTGAATGAATTTGTCCTCGATCCCCTTGGCGATTATATCATCCGTATCCTCACCACTGACGACCTGGTCCCGGTCGTCGAACTCAAGACGAGCGGGCGGCTGCGCCTGGATCCCTCCCGTTTCTGGAGTCGGGCGAAGGGGGGAAAACCGCTGCGCACCTGGCAGAAATGGCTGAGCGCGCTGTCGACTGAAACCTTTACAGCCATTGAGGAGCGGACGCAGGAGAAGGATGTCTGGCAGATCTATCTGCTCAATCTGGACAAATACCAGCAATCAGCGGTTACGCTTTTCGGTTCAATGCAATGGCGGCAGGATCTTTTTCTCTTCGAGAAGCGGCGGGATTTTTCGCTGCGGCTTCGCTATCAGCAGAAGGAAGAGATGAACAACCAGTACCTGGAAGGCGGGCAGGAGCGCCGCGACAAGGAACTCAGCGCACGCCTCACCGGCCGGATCGGGGCGCGGCTGATCAGCCAGTCCGACTTTGCCCGCAAACGCATAGCGCGCAGCTTTAGCGAGAGCTCTCGCCAGGACCGCGATATCCTCTCCGATCAGGGAAGAGTCGAGCTCTCCTACCGCCCCAAGCCGGCGCTGGAATTCGCGCTGGAGGGCAGCTTTGCCCTGGAAGAGGACCGTTTTTTTGCGCCTGCAACCGAGGTCCGTTTTATCTCCCTGCGACCGCGCATCACCTATGCGTGGCGCAGCAACGGCCGCTGGCAGGCCGAGGTCGAGTGGAACCGGGTGGGGGTCGCCCCCGCAGGGCGTATTATTCCCTATGAAATGGCTGACGGCCGCAGCGCCGGCTATTCGATGCGCTGGGATGCACGGTTCGAATACCGTCTCTCCCAAACCGTGCAGGCCTCGCTTTCCTATTCGGGACGTAATGAACCCGAACGGCAGGGGGTGACCCATACCGGCCGCGCCCAGATCACAGCCGCATTTCGCTAGGCGGAAAAAGGATGATGAAGAGAATGATCCTGACCATTCTTCTGCTCGGCCTGGCCGCCCTTTCGGGCGCCACCGCCCAGCCGCGCACCATCCCCGTAACCGGGATTGCGATCTATGGCGCCCGTACCCTGGCAGAGGAGAAGATCCGGGAGGAGTTCGGTCTGCAGCGCGGGGACCCATTTGCTGCGGCGGATCTGCAGCAGCACGGCCGCAGACTGCTGGAGAGGCTGGCGGCTGCCGGCTACTGGTATGCGCGGCTGGATTCGATCGTTTACCGCATCGCCGCTGACAGCAGCGGCGCAGTCCTCACTCTCTACCTCGACGAAGGGCGCGAGCTGCGCAGCGGGGGCGTTGAGCTGGCCGGACTGGACAGCACCGGCCAGCGTAAACTCCTGCAGCGGTTTGCCACCCGCCCCGGCAGGAGTCTCAATGGCTCGGAGCTGGAAGAGGATCTGGATGATGCGCTGCTGCAAATGGACAAGGAGGGCCATCATTTCGCCAAATTTGAGCTCCAGGAGATTCATCTTGATTCCCTCGATTCCGGGCGGGATGGTTTGCAGCTCCGCTATTCGGCTGCGCCCGGACCGCGGCTGATCCTGCGGGAGATCCAGATCGCCGGCAACACTCTGACGCGGAGCGGGGTGATTTTGCGTGAAATCCGCATCAAAGCCGGTGAGCGTTATTCCCAGCAGAAGGTGGCGCGAATCGTCGGCCGGCTGATGCGGCTCGGCTACTTTAAAAAGGTGGAGGAGCCGGTTCTCTTTTACACTGCGGGAGAGGAGGGCGGACTGCTGCTGCGGGTCGAGGAGGGCCAGAGCAGCCGCTTCGACGGGGTGGTGGGTTATTCGCCCGGCAGCGGCGAGGAAAAGGGCTATTTCACCGGCCTCGTCGATATCTCACTGGGCAATCTGCTTGGCACCGGCCGCGCTCTTTATGCCCACTGGCAGAAAAAAGACCGCCGTACCCAGGATATCAGTCTCCGGTACCGCGAACCATGGCTGGCGGGCTGGCCTTTGCATGTCGGCGCCGGTTTTACACAGCTGATCCAGGACACCACCTATGTACAGCGGGATCTGAGTCTGGAAGTTGAGATCCCCCTGCTTGATCAGCTTTCCATCCAGGCCCAGGCGGGGCGCACTGAAATACTCCCTGATTCAATCGGCAGTTACAGGCTTGGCCTGCTGCGCAGCCGCGCCCTCAATGCAACCATCGGCATCGAATATGACAGCCGCGATGATCTACTTAATCCGCGCCAGGGTGTTTATTACGCTACTTCCTACCAGAGCGGCAAAAAGGAGAATCTCGGGCCGCAACCTCTTCTAGTGGATGGGGTCAAACGCAAAACCGCAACCCGGCGGATTACTCTCGATCTCGAGTTCTACACCCCGCTCTTCCAGCGCCAGATTCTGGCTGTGGGGCTGCACGGTCGTCAATTTGTCAGCGGTGAGCCCATCGTTCCGGTGACAGATCAGTTTCGTCTGGGCGGGGCGAGAAATCTGCGGGGATTCAGCGAGGATCAGTTCCGCGGCAGCTCGGTAGCGTGGATGAACTGCGAGTACCGTTATTGGCTGGGACGGCGGTCGCGCACCTTCATTTTCGCTGATTACGGCTACTACAGCGCGCAGAATACTTCAGAAAAGCTCCAGGAGTTCAAACTCGGTTACGGTTTGGGCTTTCGCCTCGAAACCGGGCTGGGCATCATGAGTCTTGATTACGGTTTGGGTCATGGCGACGATCTGTTGGGCGGAAAAATCCATGTCGGATTGATCAACGAATTCTGATGTGCGCACTTTATACAGGTAAAAAAAAGCCCCGGCAGACGCCGGGGCTTTTTTTTATTGTCCGGTGGCATAATAGAGATGGCGTTTGATCTTGTTGGTCGGGGTCTTTTCGAAGGGTTCGGGATGGATGATCAGGGCATGCAGGCGGCTGAACGACGGCAGGCGGGCATTGGTTTCCGCGCGGACCTGCTCGAGGATTGCGGCCAGCCGGGCTTCCGCCTCGGCGGGTTCCATGTCGTTGAGAGAGAACTTTTGATCGATGAAATCACTGTCGGGATAAACTCTGGCCACCAGTCTGTTCTTCTCCATATGCACCAGGGCCTCCTGGATGTAGGGGGACTGCGAGAGCTCCTGTTCAACTACTTCCGGGTAGATGTTTTCACCAGAGGGGCCGACGATGACATTCTTGGAACGTCCCTTGATGAAAAGATAGCCCTCTTCATCGAAATAGCCCAGGTCACCGGTTTTCAGCCAGCCCGTGTCGAGCATGACCTCGTGGGTGGCGGCGGGATTCTTGAGATAGCCCTGCATGACGATGTCGCCCTGGACGATGATTTCGCCGATGCCGGTCTGCGGGTCGGGATGGTGAATGGCCATGGTAATGCCCGGAATGGCCTGGCCGCAGGAGCCCATTTTCACTGCGCCGAACGGATTGATGGTCATGATGGGGGAGGTCTCGGTCATGCCATAGCCGGAGGAGTAGCTGATGCCCGCGTCGATGAGGAAGGTTTCGGTGTCGGGGTTGAGCGCGGCTCCGCCGAACATGAAGAAACGCAGCTTTCCGCCAAACGACTGGATGAGCTTCCGGCCCGCCATTCTGTGCAGCTTTTTGCGGAAAACGGGCCTGCGGTAGAGGGCGTTGAGCACTCTTTTACTCTGGATCTGCGGCACAATTTTTTTGCGATAGATCTTGTCCACCACCAGGGGCACAGTCAGGACCCCGGTCGGGTGGACTGAGGACATGGCGGCGAGCAGCTTGGCCGGCGTGGGCAGCCCCTTGAGATAGTGGATCGATACCCCGGTGGCTAGGGGGGCGAGCAGTCCGCCTGTGGCTTCGTAGGAGTGAGCGAGCGGCAGAATCGAGAGGAAGCGGTCCACCGGCGATAGTGGAAAACGCTCGAGGGCGTGCACCACATCATAGATAATATTGCGCTGGGTGAGCATGACCCCTTTGGAGTTGCCGGTTGTTCCGGAGGTATAGATGATCACCGCCAGATCCTCTTCCTGCGGGGGGTTCGCCTCGAGTGCGGCGGTTGCTTCTGAGAGGGCGAGGGAGCTGCGAACGGCCGGTTTGAAGAGGGTTTCCTTGCCCAGAAGGGAGGTGCGCTGTTTTACAACCTCCTCGACGCTCCAATCCTCAAGCGAAATGAGGGTGCGGAGTTCTGCGTTTTCCAGTTCGTCGAGCTTGCTGCGCATCTTGCCGGAGACAAAGGCAGCCGCTGCCTCCGAATGGCGGATGATGTGGCGGGTATCCTCCTCCGCAAAGCCGGTGAGGATGGGCACAGCGACAGCCCCCATGCAGGTAGTGGCCAGGTAGGCGATCACCCAATTCGGGCTGTTGTCGCCGAGGATGACAACCCGGTTGCCCGCCCGGATTTCGCAGCCCATAAGCAGGGCGATGGTCTCCTCAATTCGGATCTTGAGCTGCTGGAAGGAAATGGGTTCTTCATCCACGCTCGCCAGAGCCGGAAACGCTCCATATTCACGAAAACTGCGTTGCAGCAAATGGCGGAAGGTGAGCTGTTCCAGTTCAACTATCATCTCGCCTGCCTTTACATAAAGTGATGGTCAACAGCGATTATCGTGCAAAGCTCAGTCAAAGCCGGTGATGGCTTCGGCCAGATTCTCCCACGAAAATCTTTTTTTGTAGGTTTTGATATAACCCGGGAAATCGGTTCCCTCCCGGGCCCTGAAGAAGCGAATGATCGCCTGCGCCAGGGCGTGGTTGTCCGCGGCCGGGACGATAAACCCGGTCTTGCCCGGCTCGATCACCTCCGGAAGGCCGCCGACGTCAGTGGTGATAACCGGCTTGTCAAAATTATAGGCGATTTGAATGATGCCGCTCTGGGTTGCGGAGAGGTAGGGCAAAACGGTGACATCGGCGGCAGTGAAGTAGAGACCGACCTCCTCGTTGGGGATATAGTCGGTTTTAAGGAGGATGGCCTGCTCCAGCCCCAACTCCTTGATCTGCTGGATGTATTTTTCTTCATCCTCGTAGAATTCGCCGGCGATGAGGAGCCGGACGGGCATCTCGCTCAGGACCTCAGGCAGGGCTGCGATCAGGTGGTGGAGCCCCTTGTAGGCCCGCACATAACCAAAAAAGAGAAGAACTTTCTCATCGTCAGCGAGATTCAGCCGGGTGCGGGCGGTCTGTTGAGTGTAATCAGCCGTAAAGATTTCATAAACCGGATGAGGCACCTGCCTGAAGCGGGCGCGGGGTTTGAATCTGAGCAGGTCGTTCTCGACAGTCTGTGACTGGACGATAAAATAGTCCACTTTCCAGAGGGCCCATTTGGTCAGGAGCCAGTCCACCACCGGGATCTGTTCATGGGGTACAATATTGTCGCCGATATAGAGCGATTTGGTGCGGGTGAAGAGACGGGTCAGCAGGACGATCGTGCCGTAGCAGGGGGCGAAGAAAGGCATCCAGTACTTGTAGACCACCAGATCCGGTTTCAGTTTGCGGATATGAAGCCAGGTTCTGATCCAGGAGACGGGGTTGATGGAGTCGATGAGGGGGTGTGAGGGCAGTTCAATGGCCTGCTGGCTGTTGTCCTGCTGGGTCTTGCCAGGGAAAAGCAGATCCGGGTACTGTCTTTTAAAGGAGATAATCTGGACCTCGTGGCCCATCTCGACCAGTTTTCGATAGAGCAGGGCGACATAATGGGCGATGCCGCCGCGCATGGGGAAGGAAGTCCCGACCAGAATGATTTTCATCGGATGTCCCATATTTGCAGTCCGCGCTGTTCAAAGCTGAATTTAACCACCTGGCCGCCCGCTTTTTCCAGCGCTTCGGCGACCTGATGCTTTTTCTGGAAGGGGCAGTAGAAGAGCAGGTAGCCGCCGCCGCCGGCGCCGAGGATCTTGCCGCCCAAAGCCCCTTTTTCCCGGCCGGTTGCATAGAGCTGGTCGATCTGGCTGGTCGAGATGTTGGCGTCGAGGTTCTTTTTGTACAGCCATGCCTCGTGCAGCAGCTGGCCGAAATCGTCCAGCCTGCTCCGCAGCAGGCAGTTCTTCATCTCGACGGTCAGGGCTTTCATCTGATCCAGGGCTTCAACGACAGCCGGCTTGCGCTCCTGGTAGGAGCGGGTCTGGTTGGCGACGATGTTGGCGGAGAGCCGGGTCTTGCCGGTGTAGCAGAGCAGCAGGTTGTACTCCAGCTCATTAATGATAGCGTCGTTGATTCTCAGGGGATTGACTACAACCGTTTTATCAAAGAATTCAATGAAATTAAAGCCGCCGAAAGTGGCGGCATACTGGTCCTGCTTTCCGCCGACGATCTGCAGGTCGATGCGTTCGATCTGAAAGGTCAGCTCGGCGATCTCATAGTCGGTCAAGGGCTTGTTCTGCCACTGTTTGAAGACCCCCACCATCGCGACAGTCATGGTCGAAGATGAACCCAGTCCGGAGCCCGGAGGGGCGTCGGAATGGAGAAAGAGATCAAGGCCGTTTTGCGGGGAAAAGTGCCTGACGACCGCCTTGGCGAGGTCGAGTTCGCCGTTGAAGGGCATGGGCTCATCAAGCCCATAGCTGGCGACGGTGTCATAGTCCAGGGAGGTGATGTGAATCCGGGCATCATCTTTTTCGAGCAGGGAGGCATAGGCATATTTGTCGATGGTGGCGCTCAGTACGGCGCCTCCCCTCTCCTGGGGATAGGGGGCTACGTCGGTCCCCCCGCCGCAGAAACTGATGCGCAGAGGCGCTTTGGCTCTAACGATCATGTTGGCTCTTCTTCAAGTGAGCGGTTGGGGATTTCAGCACCAGCGTGCAAGCTGGCGCTGCGGGCCATCTCCAAGCGGAGCGGTCCTTACGAAAGAATGCGCTGCATTACGGACGGCAGTTCGGCCCGGGCGCGGTCGAGACGCTCGGGCGTGCCGATGTCCAGAAAGTAGCCCGCGGCTCGATAGGCATAGCAGCGGCCGTCTTCTGCCAGCCGGGGAAAGGTCTCCTTTTCCAGGGAGAGCGCTCCTCCGCCGGGGATCATCCTCCAGACTTGCTTCTGGAGGAGATAGATACCCCCATTGACGAGTCCTCTCCCCCCGGCGCTTTTTTCGGTGAAAGCGGTGATCCGCCCGCCCCGGCCGGTTTGGATGTTTCCGTAATCACCTATAGAATGGACGGTTATTGCGGCAATGGAGGCGAGGGCCTTTTTCCTGCGATGAAAGCTGACCAGGGCGGAGAGATCCAGCTCAAGAAACGAGTCCCCGTTGCAGACCAGATTCTCCTCCACCGCGAAAGGCTCGGCCTGCTTGAGGGCGCCGCCCGTCCCGAGCGGAGACTCCTCGAGTGAGTAGAGGATGGAAACTCCCCAACGGCTGCCATCGCCGAACCAGGAACGGATCTCGTCTGCTCCATAGCCGACACAAAAGATGATCTCGCGGAGGCCGTGGCGGGCCAGAAAAAGCAGCAGGAATTCCAGAAAGGGGCGGCCGCCGATCTCGACCATCGCTTTGGGCTGGGTGATCCCCATGCCCCGCAGGCGGGTGCCCAGACCGCCAACCAGAATGAAAGCTCTCATGAGGCTCTCTCCGCGCAGGCGCGAGCGGAGGCCGCGCCATGCTTCCGGTCCGGAGCGGCCGTTTTACAGCTCAACGATGAAGATCTGCTTGACACCATCGCGCAGTATCTCCATGCTGATGCGCTGGCCGGAGTGAAAATCGGCGAGGCGGTTCATATACTCATAGATATCACTCACCGGCTTGCCTTCCATGGCAACAATTATGTCGCCTTTTTTCATGCCGGCGCGTGCGGCGGGACGATCAGGCATGACCGCATCTGCGCGCAGCCCCTTGCCTCCGGTGGAGGTGAAATCGGGCATGATTCCGAGGGTGACCTTGAAGCGCCGGGAGGTGGCCGGCTGCGATTTGGGGCCGGCCTCCTGGAAAGCGAGCCGGCTGCTGCGGTCGGCCGCTTCACGGCTGATGTCATAGACCAGGTTTACCACCTCCTGCTGGCCCGGCGCATTGATCCGCCAGGCGTCATCATCCGGGGTGTGGTACTCTTCGGAGATATTGGTCCAGACGAAGAGGACGGGGATATCCCGGCCATAGAAGGAGGCATGATCGGAGGGGCCGTACCCTTCCGGCGAGAGGGTTGGGTGGAGATCACGGGCGGCGGCCAGTGACTGGACCAGCTCGCCCAGGCCGGCGGCGGTGCCGGTACCGCCGAAGGTAAGGGCGCGGGTTTCGGGATTCAGGCGTCCGATCATGTCCATATTGATCATCAACTGGACACGGCTGAGGTCGATGAGCGGATTGTTGACGAAATATTTGGAGCCGAGCAGCCCCATCTCCTCAGCGGTGAAAGCGATGAAGAGCAGGGAGCGTTTGGGCTTTTCCGCTGCTGCAGCCCATTGTTCGGCCAGTTCGAGGAGACCGGCTACGCCGGAGGCGTTGTCGTCGGCGCCATTGTGTACAGCGAGGGTATCCGGGCGGCGCGAGCCTGATCCGGGGCCGCCCATGCCGATGTGGTCATAGTGGGCGCCGATGATTACATATTCATCCTTGAGCAGGGGATCGTTCCCCGGCACCAGGGCGACGACGTTATGGGTGCGGCCCATCTCGCGCACAACTTCCGCGCGGGCGTCGATTGTGCAGGCGATCGCCATGCTGGCCGGTTTCAGAGTAGAATCGAGCTGCTGCAGCAGACCGGTGATGGTGGTGCCGCTGCCGGCGAGGATACGGTCGGCGAGGCTGCGTCGGATGTGGAAGAGGGGAATGCCGATGCTGCCGAGCCCCTGGTCGGCGTTGAGCCGGGGCAGCGCCTCCTCCTGGTCCTGTGCCTCTTTCGAGACGAAAAGGACGCCTGCAGCGCCGTGATCCCGTGCGTTCTGGGCCTTTTTGCGCAGAGCGCGGTGGGGCTCAAAGGGATCATGACCCGCGGCAGAGGAGGGCGGCCCGTCGCGGAGGATGAGGACCCATTTCCCGTTCAGCTCCTGGCCGGCAAAGTCCTGCCAGGATAGGGAGTCGGATTCGATGGCGAAGCCGTAACCGGCGAAGTGGACGGCGGCGGCGAGCTCGCTGTTTTCAGAGAAGGCGAGGGGAGTGAAATCCCTGCCCGGGACGGCTTCTGCTCCGTCGATGCTCAACCGGTTCTGCTCTCCGGCGGAGAGGCTGTTGAGGACCTCGAAGCCTTGCAGCCCCTCTTCGCCCAACAGGACGAGGCCGTCTGCGGCGAACTGCTGCCGGATATAGTCGGCAGCCGCTTCCGCCTCAGCGCTGCCTGAGCGGCGGCCCTGGAGTTCATCGCTGGCGAGAAAAGTGATATGGTCGAGCAGCTGCGTGCTGGTTATTTCGGGCACGGTGATCTGGGCATGGGAAGGCGGGCACCAGGGTAGAAGCAGCGAGAAAAATATCAACAGGTTGGGTTTGAACCCCTTCATGGTCTTATCCCTTTTGTTTGTTTCGGGAAAGCGCAACAATAAATTACGCAGGAAGAGGGAAAAGGGCAAGTTATTTCCCGCGTATGATCCGGATCCGGTGCACTCTGCCCTGGATCAGAGGCGGGCGCAGTGGTCGATGAGGCGGTTGACAATCTTCATGACCAGGGCGTCAGGCACACCGTTGGCGTGCCGCGAGCGCATGCGCATGTCGCAGATTTCGTTGACGAAATCGATTACCTGCAGCGAGCCGTCATGGTCGATGGCAATTTCGGTTGAGAAGAAATGGATTTGCGTCTTGCGGGCGATGTGGGTGACGATCTGCTGCATCTGGGCCAGATTCTCTTCCGGAATCTCTTTTTCGGCGCAGGGGCCATAGAGATGGGTGAGATCGTCCCACCAACAGAGGGTGATGAGGTCGAGGATATAGAAGACTCTGAACCAGGCGCGGCGGTCCTGGAGCAGCTGCGGGGTCACCTTTTTCTGGAGGACGACCTTGCCAGTCGGGCTTTTCTTCAAGGCTTCGGTGATGTGGCCGGGCGAGGAGGCATCGAGGATGACTCCTTCGCCGCCGCCACCCTCGGAGGGTTTGATCACGAAGGGCAGGCCCAGTTTTTCCATGGCGAGGCTGAAAGTTGCTTCTGCAGAGTCATGGCGGGAGGCGATGATGCCGTAGGGGACATTGATGCCGCTGGAGACCAGTTCAAGATGCATGGTCGCCTTGTCGCGGCACCAGTCCACTCGGGCTGGTTCATTAATGATTTTTGAGCCGCGTTTGACCAGGGCATCCAGAGCGGGACGCAGGGCGCTATGGACATCGGAAGCGCGGTCGATCACCATTCTGGGGGCGTAATCTTCGCGTGAGCAGGTATGCAAAAAGGCGGGCAGCTGGGCGGGCGCATAGATCTGCGTGGCCAGGCTGCGCCGCCTTGCAGCGGCTGCGAGGTAAAAGACAAAATCGTCATCATATTCCCACTCCCAGAGGATCACCAGGTCCGGGGAAGGGGAATAGTAGGGCTTTGCGCTGTGTGAGATCCTGTTTTTTCCGGTCACGATCCTAGCAGATAATTTCATCCAGTTCAGGGAATGTTTCCAGGGCCGGGCAGCGGGGCGCCTTGTGCGCGTTGGCGGGTGCGGAGGCGCTCCCTCCATTCGCCGTTTGGGGATAGACAAAAAGCTCGCCCTTGTAATTACGCATGACCACTTTCTCATCATCGACGGATTGAACGTACTCGGGAAGCAGGGGTATTTTGCCACCGCCTCCGGGGGCGTCGATGACGAAAGCGGGCACGGCCAGTCCCGAAGTCCATCCGCGCAGGGCCTGCATGATTTCCAGCCCCTTTTGGACGCGGGTGCGCAGGTAGCCGGTCCCCTGGACGTAGTCGGCCTGATAGATATAATAGGGCCGCACGCGTACGGTCAGGAGCTTCTGCATCAGCCGTTTCATGGTCTCGGGATTGTCGTTGACGCCCTTGAGCAGAACGGTCTGGTTGCCGAGAGGAATGCCCGCATCCGCAAGCAGGTTCAGAGCGCGCGAGGACTCTTCCGTGATCTCATCCGGGTGGTTGAAGTGAACATTCATGAAAAGGGGATGGTACTTTTTCAGCATGTTCACCAGCTCCGGGGTGACGCGCTGCGGCAGAAAACAGGGCACGCGCGAACCGATGCGGATGATCTCTATGTGCTTAATAGAACGCAAAGAAGACAAAATATATTCTAGCTTGTTGTCGCTGAGCATGAGCGGATCGCCGCCGGAGACGATGACGTCGCGAATCTCACTGTGCTGGCGGATATATTCGATGCCGTCGTTGATATGGCGCGGATTGATTTTATCGGAATTGCCGACCTTGCGCTTTCTGGTGCAGAAACGGCAGTAGGAAGCGCAGCTGTGCGAAACCAGAAAGAGAACACGGTCCGGATAGCGATGAACGATACTCGGCACCGGGGAGTCCTTGTCTTCCGAAAGAGGATCGGCAATACCGCTCCTTTCGGCCAGTTCCTCGACGTCGGGGACGATCTGACGATAGATAGGATCGCCCTTCTCTTTGATCAGGCTGGCATAATATGGCGTAATCCGAAACTGAAATACCTCTGCAACCTTTTTAACCTCTTCGACATCCAGGTCGAAGCGTTTGGCAATCTCTTCGGGCTTGGTGAGACTGCCCCTGAGGAGTTGCTGCCAGTGGTCCATAGTGTTCATAATCCTTTCAAGAAAAATACTTTGCATAAATAACGCGATCATCGTTCGCTTGGTAAAAATCGGTGATGCGCACGACTTCCTGGTATTGTTGTTTAAGATAGAACTGCCGGGTGCTTTCGTACCTCGGCTGGGATGAAGTCTCGATGATCAGTACTCTTCCCTTCTCCTCCTCAATTTTATTCTCGACCCGGCGCAGCAGCTTTTTCCCGTAACCCTTGCCTTGCGCGTCGGGTGAGATGGCAATCCAGTAGAGATCGTATGTACCGTCTGTAAGGGGGGTTGGTCCCCAGGTGGCATAGCCGACGACCCGGCCTGAGTCATCTTCGAGCACATCCACCACATAATCTTTCTGCCCGGGCTGATTCAAATAGAGATCGATCAATTCTTCAGCGACCGCGATCTCGGCGGCTGTAAACATGGCGGTTTCATGGAGCAGGCGCATCACCCCGTTTTTGTCCTGCAGCTGCATGGCGCGGATCATGATTGCCCCTTGCGCTCGAGGACGTTGTTGATGATGATACGCCAGAATTCGGTGTAGGGCAGCCCAGCCGCCTTGAGCGCGCGGGCATACCCGGCGCCGAGTCCGATATCGGGATTGGGATTGACTTCAAGAACAAAGATTTCGCCGCCTTTTCCGACCCGGAAATCAACCCTGGCGTAGTCGCGGCAGCCCATTGCCCTGAAGGCTCTCAGCGCCAGGTTTTGCAGCGCCTCCTGCATTGCTGCATCGATCGGAGCGGGGCAGAGGGGCACGGTGGCCTTGTAGAGGGGATGATCCTCGAACCATTTCGCCTCATAGCCGACGATGTGGGGCGTCCCTGCGGGCATGCCGGCGAAGCTTATCTCGGAGACTGGCAGGGCTTCCAGGCCGGCACCTCTCTGAAGAACGCCGACATTGAATTCACGGCCGTCGATGAACTGTTCCACCAGGGCGGGCTGACGGTAGTTCGTCCAGATTTTATCGACCTGCCGCAGCAGCTGTTCCCGTTCGTAGACCACCGAATCGGGGTGTATGCCCAGGCTGGCGTCTTCAGCATTCGGCTTGACAATGGCCGGCAGCTCGATATCGGGCAGCTCTGCGCCGGGCTGAACGAGAAATCCGCTGGGGCAGGGCAGCCCGTGTGCCTGCAGAAGGGCCTTGCTCGCGAATTTTTGCTGGCAGAGAGCCAGGGTGAGCGGGCCGTTGCCCGTGAAGGGCCATCCCAGGGCTTCGAAAAAGGCGGCCACATGCGATTCGAGCTGTGGAATACCGCGGAAGGCCTCGCAAAGGTTGATGAGTAGATCGCACGGCTCACTGCTGTAACGTTCCGCCAGATCGAGCAGATTGTCGCGCAGCGGCAGCAGTACGGTCTTGTATCCGGCCTCTTTGAGGAGAGCGTGCACATCCCCCGCCGTCTGTTCGATGGAAGTTTCGGAGATGGTCTCGTCACTGCGGCCGGCAGCGGGAGCGAAGGCGTTGAACGCGATGCCCACAAGTGGGCTTTTTCCGGTCATGATGCCAGTCCATGGCGTGCGGCAGCCGCCTCGACTACGCGATGGATCAGCTGATTGTACTGATAGCCGGCCGCACGCGCCGCTTTAGGCAAACAGGAGTTGTCATCAGGATTGGGCAGAATCCCCGGGAGCGGATTGACTTCTATGATCTGTGGTTCGCCCTGCTCATCGAGACGGAGATCGATCCGGCCCCAGTCCTTGAGGCGGAGGATTCTGACCACTTTCCGGATGAGAGCGTCTATCCTGGTCTGGAGCTCCGGGGAGATGCCGGCGGGGCACTTGAAGATGGCCAGCGGTTTTTCAGTTGTATCCCAGATCCATTTCGCCTCGTAGGAATAGATCGGCGCGGCGCCCCGGGGAAGCTGCGCGTGGTCAATTTCGACGACGGGGAGAATTTCGAGGCCGGGACCATTGCCGAGGAAGCCGACCGTGAATTCGCGGCCGGGGAGGAAGCGTTCAACGATGACCGGCTGGCGATATTGCCGGATCACCTCTCCGACCCGTTCCCGGAGTTCGGCGATGGAGCGGACCAGCGAATTGTCCTTGACCCCTTTGCTTGAGCCCTCATAGAGGGGCTTGACCATCAGGGGCAGGGGCAGGTCGCCGGGAACGGGCTCTTCGCGGTCGAAAATCCAGAATTGCGGGTTGGGAATCTGATAATAGGAGAGGATCTCCTTGGCCCGGGACTTGTCGAGACAGATGCCCAGGGTGAGGGGATCGGAGCCGGTGAAGGGGATATTGAGATATTCGCAAAGGGTCGGGATCTGGGATTCGCGGTTGGGGCCGGAGAGACGTTCGGCTATATTGAAAACGAGGTCGGGCCGGCTCTTCTGCAGACGCAGGAAAGCGAACTCATCTGATTCAATCAAAACAACTTGATGCCGTTCAGCGAGGGCGCGCTGAACGGCTGATATAGTCTCGTCCGAATCGCACTCGGCGAGCAAATCTGGAGGAGGTTCTTCTTCCTCCTCTGGTATTTCCTCGACGAACTGACGCGAAACCATCTCGGCCATGCCGCTTTTGGAGCTGTGGATCAAGGCTATTTTCAAAGTAATATGATCTCCTGAATTGCAGAGTATAACTACAGCGGACTCAAAAAGTTTCGTATCAGGCAAAATAATTGCATGAATAATTTGGGGATAAATATAGCTTTTTCTAAATAAAAGTCAATACTTATTTATGATATTTTGCGCGACGTCAAGATATTGGGGCATGGATCAGGCCGCTGTCGTTGTGATGGAAAATTCCGGGGGTTGGGCCATATGTTTTTTTACTGCACACTGGTCTGCCGCCCGGATCACCGCATCCCGGTACTTTTCCGGAAAACCGGCGGGTAATTTGATTTCCAGCTGGATCTTGCGGATCATATGGCTAAGGGGATCGGTGATCATGCGCTGGGTGATCTCCAGGCCGGCAGTGTTCAGGCCCCGCTGATTGCAAAAGCTCAGCACATAGATGCCTGCGCAGGTGCCGATGGAAGCCAGAAACAGAGCGAAGGGGGCGGGGGCGGAGCCGTCCTGATTGGTCGGGATGGTGACAGGACCGTATTGGGCGTCCACACGCTGTCCGCCAGGAAAACTGATTTTGATATCCATGGATACCTCCTTGGTGAGAACAGGCCGGCAGATGCCGGCAGGGCTTTAGTAACACTGCTGTTAGATGACCATCGCCCCGGTTGGATTCAGCTTCCTGGTCTGGAGTGTGCAGGTCTGCGGCAGGGGAGATAATTTGCTTGATGATTGGTTTTTTTTTGTTTACTTTATATCAAAATCAAGCAAATTTTTGGACGAAGATTGATCATGAAACTTCCCAATATTCTCACCGTGAGCCGGATTTTTCTCGCTCCGCTGTTCATCGTCGCCTTCATGTTTAATACGCTTTCCTCCTACATCATTTGTTTTTTTCTCGCCCTGATCATTGAGCTGTCGGACATGTTCGACGGCTTTTTTGCGCGGCGCAATAAGCAGACCTCCGATTTCGGCAAGCTGATGGATCCCTTCGCCGACAGCATATCGCGTTTTTCGATCTTTCTCTGTTTCCTCAGTGCTGATCTGGCCCCGCTCTGGGTGATCGCCATCTTTTTTTACCGCGATGTGCTGGTCTCGATCATCCGCGTCTTTTCAACACTGGAGGGTTTTGTTGTCTCGGCGCGGCAGAGTGGAAAGATCAAAGCCTGGGGCCAGGCGGTCAGCATATGGCTGGTGCTCATCCTGATGATCGTCCACAAGGCGGGCTGGTGGCCCCGGCTCCTGGATACGCCCGGGCGCTATCATCAGCTCACCTCGATTATCATTTTTATTGCGGCGCTGATTACCTTATGGTCCGGCATCGATTACTGGAATTCGCACAAGAAAGCGGTCATCAACGCGATGAAGCCCAAACCGATCGCCTGATTCCGGCCGCTCAGGGCAAGGCGGGTTCCCCTCTTCAAGCCCGAATGCAGCTGTCGCGCCCGGCAGATCCACAATACAAAAAATCCCCGGCCCGATTATTCGGGCCGGGGATTTTTGTTTTCAGGCCGGGCGCGTGAGCGCTACGGGCGGGAACGGTCCAAAACCGGGATCAGATCGGCGACGTAATCAACCGTCAAAACCGGGCGATCCGTCGAGGCGGCAGCCATCTCCCGGCTGGTCTCCCCGCTGAGGACCAGAACCCCGACCATCCCGAACTGCCGGGCCATGCGGATATCGGTGTAGAGCCGGTCCCCGATGAAGGCGATCTTTTCGACCGGCAGGCTGGTGCGTGCGCAGATGGCCTCCACCGCCGGCAAATTGGGCTTGCCCATGACCTGGGGTTCGATTCCGCCAGTTGCGGTTGCGAAAAGAGAAATGAAAGAGCCCACATCCGGGATAAACCGGCCGCCGGCGACGGGGCAGAGGAGGTCGGCATGGGTGGCGATGTAAGGGAGTCCGGCCATCATTAACTCATAGCCGGTCCGGATTTTCGCGTAGGTCAGCTCGGTATCGAAGCCGAGCACCACTGCCTGCGGGAGTTCGCGGGTGCACCGTTCTTCGTCCCAGCAGTCAAAACCCGCCTCTTCAAACTCCTTTTTCAAATCATTATTGCCGATCAGGTAGATGGCGGGTTCGAGGTGATGATTACGGAGGTAGGTGAAGGTGCAGTCAGCGGCCGTGATGATCTGGCCGGCGGAGACCGGGAATTGGATCCGCATCAGCTTGTCGATATAGCTCCGGCGGGAGCGCGAGGTGTTGTTGGTGAAGTAGAAGAGCTGGCGGCCGGATTCGTTGACTGTACGCAGAAAATCGTGGGCGCCGGGCAGGGGGATACCGTCGAGATAGAGCGTGCCGTCGAGGTCACAGATGATCGCCTCGCAGGCGGCCAGCCGGGAGAGGGCAGAGGGTGGATTCATAAGTCAATCGCTCGCATTAAGAGTGGAGAAGCCTGACAGGGCTCAATTAAAGAAAAATATCCATTATAATCAAGGTCTATCTCCCGGGCTGCCGGGTTGGCGGGCGCTAAAATTCTTGCTTTCCACTTATTTTTTATTTAATTTAATTGCTGAGTGTTTGAAATCCCGCCTGATCCGCTCAACCGTCACAGGCCGCAGGGGGAGCAGCACCCCGAGCAACAACTGAATTGGTTTATATATAGCGTAATCAACATCTGTATGGAGGCTAGTAATGGCAAGAGAAAAGATCCTGGTCGATGGCAATGAAGCGACTGCGCTCGTTGCCCACAAGATCAATGAAGTGATCGCTATCTATCCCATCACCCCTTCGTCCAACATGGGGGAGTGGGCGGATGCCTATTCCGCCGAAGGCCGGAAGAACATCTGGGGCACTGTGCCCCAGGTGGTGGAGATGCAGAGCGAAGGCGGCGCGGCCGGTGCTGTGCACGGTGCCCTGCAGACCGGTGCATTGACGACTACCTTTACGGCCTCGCAGGGCCTTCTTTTAATGATCCCGAACATGTTCAAGATTGCCGGCGAGCTGACCTCCACGGTGTTCCATGTTTCGGCCCGAACTGTGGCCACGCATGCCCTCTCGATCTTTGGCGACCACAGCGACATTATGGCGGTGCGCTCCGCCGGCTGGGGGCTGGTCGCTTCCAACTCGGTGCAGGAAGCCCATGACTTTGCGTTGATCGCACAGGCAGCCACCCTTAAGGCGCGGGTTCCCTTCGTCCACTTTTTTGACGGTTTCCGCACCTCCCACGAGGTGCAAAAGATCGAAGCGCTGGATGAGGCCGATATGCGCGCCTTGATCGACGATGATCTGGTGATGGCCCACCGGTTGCGCGGCCTCTCGCCGGAGCGACCGGTGCTGCGCGGCACCGCCCAGAACCCGGATCTCTTTTTCCAGGGCCGCGAAGCCTGTAACCCCTTTTACGATGCTGTGCCGGCCATTGTCGAGGAAGCGATGGAAAGATTCGCCAAGGTGGTCGGCCGGCAGTATCATCTCTTCGACTATACAGGCGCTCCGGATGCCGAGCGCGTGGTGATCGTTATGGGTTCGGCAGCGGAGACCGCGGAAGAGACCGTCGAATATCTCAACAAGCAGGGCGAGAAAGTCGGCCTCATCAAGGTACATCTTTTCCGTCCTTTCTCCAGCGAGCATCTCTTCAAGGCCCTGCCCAAGAGTGTGAAGCAGATCGCAGTGCTCGACCGCACCAAGGAACCCGGTGCAGGCGGCGAACCCCTCTACATGGATGTGATCACCGCCCTGACGGAGGCCTTTTCGGCCGGCACCCTGCCCTTTGCACAGCTGCCGAAGGTGATCGGCGGCCGCTACGGACTCTCTTCGAAGGAGTTCACTCCGGCCATGGTCAAAGCGGTCTTTGACGAGATGAAAAAGGCGGCCCCCAAGAACCACTTTACCGTCGGCATCAACGACGATGTCTCCAAAACCAGCCTCGATTTTGATCCCGTTTTTTCGATCGAGCCCGACGACGTCTTCCGCGCCCTCTTTTACGGCCTCGGCTCCGATGGCACCGTCGGCGCCAACAAGAACTCGATCAAGATCATCGGTGAAGAGACCGAAAACTATGCCCAGGGTTACTTTGTCTACGACTCTAAAAAGGCGGGCACGGTGACGGCGTCGCACCTGCGTTTCGGTCCGCGGCCGATCAAGTCGATCTATCTGGTCGACAAGGCCCAGTTCGTGGGCTGCCACCAGCAGTTCATCACCGAGCGCTTTAATCTGCTCGAGAAGGCGGCGCCGGGCGGGACCTTTTTGCTGAACACCCTGAGCAGCCACGATGAGGTCTGGGATACGCTGCCGCGGGTCTATCAGGAAGAAATCGTCAACAAAAAGATGAATTTCTACGTCATTGACGCCTATGAAGTGGCCAAGAAGACCGGCATGGGTGTGCGCATCAACACCATCATGCAGACCTGTTTCTTTGCCATCTCCGGTGTCCTGCCCCAGGAAGAGGCGATCAAGTATATCAAAAAGGCAATCAAAAAGACCTACGGCGCCAAGGGCGATGCCGTGGTGCAGAAGAACTATGAAGCGGTCGACGCCACCCTGGCGCACCTCCACAAGGTTGCGGTCCCGGGTGTGGTGACCAGCACCAGGGAGATGCCGGCGGTAGTACCGGCTGACGCCCCGAAGTATGTCCGCGACGTGGTCAGCCAGGTCATCATCGAAAAGGGCGATAATATACCGGTGAGTGCGCTGCCCGTCGACGGCACCTTCGAGACCGGGACCACGCAGTACGAGAAGCGTAATATCGCCCTGGAGATCCCGGTCTGGGATCCGGAGGTCTGCATCCAGTGCGGCAAGTGCGCCATGGTTTGTCCGCACGCGGCCATCCGTCAGAAAGCCTACGATTCCAAGCATCTGGCCAAGGCGCCGGCGACCTTCAAGTCCATTGATTCGCGCGGCAAGGATTTTCCGGAAGGCTGGAAGTACACCATTCAGGTCGCACCGGAGGACTGCACTGGCTGCGCCCTCTGCGTCGAAGTCTGCCCGGCCAAGAACAAGACCGAGGTTGGCAAGAAGGCGATCAACATGGGCGCCCAGCCCCCGATCCGCTTCCAGGAGCGCGAGAATTATCAGTTTTTCCTTGATCTTCCTGATGTGGACCGCCGGGAGGTCAAGATCGCCTCGGTCAAGGGCAGCCAGCTGCTGCGGCCGCTCTTCGAGTACTCGGGCGCCTGCGCCGGCTGCGGCGAGACCCCCTATCTCAAGCTGCTGACCCAGCTCTACGGCGACCGTATGGTAGCGGCCAATGCCACAGGCTGTTCCTCGATCTACAGCGGCAACCTGCCGACGACTCCTTACACTAAAAACAGCGACGGTCGCGGGCCGGCCTGGAATAACTCCCTCTTCGAGGATAATGCCGAGTTCGGTTTCGGCTACCGGCTGACCATCGACAAACACACTGAATTCGCGCGTGAGCTGGTCAAGCTTCAAGCCGGTGAGATCGGCGAAGATCTGGCCACCGCACTGCTGACGGCTGACCAGAGCACCGAAGCGGGCATTTACGAGCAGCGTGAGCGGGTCGCAATCCTCAAGAAAAAGCTCTCCGGTGCGAAAACGATGCAGGGCAAGCATCTTTTCTCCCTGGCCGACATGCTGGTCAAGAAGAGCGTCTGGATCATCGGCGGCGACGGCTGGGCTTATGACATCGGCTACGGTGGCCTGGATCACGTCCTCGCCTCGGGCCGCAATGTCAATGTGCTCGTGCTTGACACCGAGGTTTACTCCAACACCGGCGGCCAGATGTCCAAGTCGACCCCGCTCGGAGCGGTGGCCAAGTTCGCGGCCGCCGGCAAGCCCCTGCCCAAGAAGGATATGGGCATGATCTTTATGAGCTACGGCAACATTTATGTCGCCCGCGTGGCCATGGGTTACAACGACCTGCAGGTGGTGCGCGCCTTCACTGAGGCCGATGCGTATGACGGGCCGAGCATCATTCTGGCCTACTCGCACTGCATCGCCCACGGCATCCCGATGCACAAGGGCATGGAGGAGCAGAAAGCCGCAGTCGAATCCGGCCACTATCCCCTTTTCCGCTTCAATCCGGACCTGGCGGCGCAGGGACAGAATCCCCTCAAGCTGGATTCCAAGGCACCCTCGATTACCTTCGAGGATTTTGCCTACCGCGAAACCCGCTTCAAAATGCTGACCAAGAGCCATCCCGAACGCGCCAGGCAGCTGCTGGCCGACGCGACCAAGTCGACCCGTGACCGCTGGCATCTTTATGAAAACTGGGCGGCGATGGAATACGGCAACGGCGGCAGCAAGCCCGAAGCGGCGGAGTGATCGCCGCCGCCATCGCAAAGGTCATTCGAGACTAATCCGCCCGGCGGATTCACCACTGAATCCGCCGCGGCGATCACCGAGATAGAAAGGAAAGGCATATATGGATTTAACAACCACCTATATGGGTCTGAAGCTCAAGAACCCTCTGGTTCCTTCGGCCTCCCCCCTCTCCAAGAATCTGGACACCATTAAAAAACTCGAGGATGCCGGCGCATCGGCGATCGTCCTCTATTCCCTTTTCGAAGAGCAGATTTCGTTTGAGGCTGAGGAGCTGGACCATTTTCTCAGCTATGGCACCGAGAGTTTTGCCGAGGCCTTGACCTATTTCCCCGAGGCGCAGGACTACAAGCTCGGGCCTGATGGGTATCTCGAGCATATTCGCAAGGCCAAGCAGGCCACCGGAATTCCGATCATCGCCAGCCTCAACGGGGTTTCCACCGGCGGCTGGATTGACTATGCCAGGAAGATGGAAGAAGCGGGCGCTGACGGGCTCGAGCTTAATGTCTACATGCTCGCCACCGATCCCGCCCGCACCGGCGCCGAGATTGAACAGGTCTATATCGATGTCCTCAAGGCGGTCAAGAGCAATGTGAAAATTCCCGTCGCCATGAAGCTGAGCCCCTTTTTCAGTGCGACCGCAGCGATGGCCAAACGGCTTGACGAGGCCGGCGCCGATGCCCTGGTCCTTTTCAACCGTTTTTATCAGCCCGATCTCGACCTGGAGGCCCTCGAGGTCAAGCCCGGGGTGGTGTTGAGTACGCCGGAAGATCTGCGCCTGCCCCTGCGCTGGATCGCCATCCTCTTCGGCCGCATCAAGGCGAGCCTGGCCGGGACCTCCGGGGTATACACGGCCACTGATGCTCTCAAGCTGATCATGGCCGGGGCAGATGTGGCCAACCTGTGCGCCGTTCTGCTCAAGAACGGGCCCGGCCACGTCGGCAAGATCCTCGATGATATGGAAAAATGGCTCGAGGAGCACGAATATGCCAATCTAAGGATGGCGCGCGGCAGCATGAGCCAGAAAAATGTCGCCGAGCCCGCCGCCTACGAGCGCGCCAATTACATCAAGGCGCTCAATAGTTATACCCGCTGAGCAGAGCGCATGACTCAACCGCAAAGCCGGCCCTCATCAAGAGAGCCGGCTTTCTTTTTTACGGGAAAAGCGGCGGGAGATCGGATGATTTCGCCTTGCTTTTTTTGCAGGGGATTGTTATTATAGAAAAAGAGTTGCGGGGCGGGCTGAACGTTGTATTCGTCCGGGAGGCGTTATGGTCAAAGAGCTGATCCAGGCCGCACGGCATCAGATCAAGTGCTCGCTGGTCCTGCGCAATGCGCGGGTCGTCAATGTCTATTCCGGCGAGGTCGTCAAGAGCGATGTGGCGGTCTACCGGGATACGATCGTCGGGCTGGGCAGCGGCTACCGCGGCGAGGAAGAGGTGGATCTCAAGGGGCTGTATCTCGCGCCCGGATTCATCGATGGTCATGTCCATATCGAAAGCTCCATGGTGGAGGTGCCGCAATTCGGCCGCGCGGTCGTCCCCCTCGGCACCACCTCGGTCATCGCCGATCCCCACGAGATTGCCAATGTGCTCGGTTATGAAGGCATCCGCTACATGATGGATGCCAGCAAATATAATCCCCTCAGTGTGTTTTTTATGCTCTCCTCCTGTGTGCCATCATCTCCTCTGGAATCGGCGGGTTCCGAGCTGCGCGCTTTTGATATCTTCCCCTTTTTACGCGAGCGCTGGGTCCTTGGCCTGGGCGAGATGATGAACTATCCCGGCGTCCTCAATGCAGAGCCGGATGTGCTCGACAAGATCAAGATTGTGACCGACAAGCGCATCGACGGCCATGCCCCCGGATTGAGCGGCGCTGAGCTGGCGGCCTATATCGCCGCCGGCGTGGAGTCGGATCACGAGTGCACAACCGTGGAGGAGGCGCGGGAGAAACTGGCTCTCGGCATGTATATCATGATCCGCGAGGGGTCGGGCACCAAAAACCTCCACGATCTTCTCCCTTTGGTCACTCCGGATAACGAACGGCGCTGTTTCTTCTGCACAGACGACCGCCACCCCGACGATATTCTGCATGAGGGGCACATCAATTTTATCATCCGGAGCGCCATCAAGGCCGGCCTCAATCCGGTCACCGCCGTGCGCCTGGCGACCCTCAACACCGCCGAATATTTCGGGCTGCGCAAGCTCGGAGGAATCGGTCCGGGCAAACTGGCGGACATGGTGGTCTTTGATGATTTTGATTCCTTCCACATCCACAAGGTGTACAAGAATGGCGCTCTGGTCGCTCAGGACGGCGTGCCGGTGTATGAGATGCTTGTGCGCAAGCCGGCCATGCTCCGCAGCTCGGTGAACATCAAATGGCTGGAGGGGGAGGAATTCGCGATTCCGGTGACAGGCAAGCGCTGCCGGGTGATCGGCGTCGTTCCGGACCAGATCGTGACCCAGCTGATCGAGCTGGAACCGACGGTCGTGGACGGCCAGGTAGTCTCCGATCCTGAACGGGACCTGGTGCGTCTTTATGTGCTGGAGCGCCACCGGGCCTCGGGCAACATCGGCAAGGGGCTGATGACCGGATTCGGGCTCAAGCGGGGGGCTATCGCCTCATCAATTGGCCATGACAGCCATAACATCATCGCGGCGGGCATAAGCGACCTCGATATCATGAAAGCGGTCACAACGATCAACAAGATGGGGGGCGGCATCGCAGTGGTCGACAACGGCACGGTGCTGGAATCGCTCGAGCTGCCCATCGCCGGCCTGATGTCCAACAAGCCGATAGAGTTCGTCAGCAGCCGAACCCGCGACCTCATCTCCGCCTGCCGGGCGCTGGGGATTCAGCTCAAGGATCCCCTCATGACCCTGTCGTTCATGGCACTGCCGGTGATTCCGCGCCTGAAGCTCACGGACCGCGGACTGGTCGATGTGGAAAAGTTCGCCCACGTTGATCTTTTCATCGATCCCACATAGAGGTGCAGGCGGCGGGGAGCTCGCCCGGGCCGGCATGCTGCGCCTGCTGCAGTGGGGCCGGAGGCGCTGGCCCCTGCGGACGATCAGCCGCAGAGAGCATGACGCGGCGGCGCGCCTTCTGGCCATGGTCCCCGCTTCGCGCCGCTGGATGGCCGACCTCGGCTGCGGGACAGGATCGGCTCCCGCCCGGCTGCGCACGGAACCCTGTCTCGGAGTCGACCGTTCCCGCCGGCTGGTGCGCGTAAGCCGGTATGCAGAGGCGCAACGGGCATTGTGCGCCGATCTGGCTGCGCTGCCGCTGCGGCCGGACCGTTTTGGCCTCCTCCTGGCCATCGGCGTGGCCGAGTACTGCCGCGACCCTGAACCCCTCCTCCGCGAAGCAGCGCGTCTTCTGGCGCATGAAGGGCACCTGCTGCTGACGGTCACTCCGGCGGGCTGGCATGCCCGTTTCCGCAGGCTGCTCGGATCACCCGTATATATCCACCAGGAAGAACTTTTAGCCGGCCTTTTTCGAAAATACCATTTTTTGCTCAAGGCCCGGCAAATCACCGCCACCCAGCATCTGTATCTTGTGATTTCGTGCGCATCGGCAGATTCAATGCGCTCTGTCGCAGGCAGCGGAGTCTTGCGCATCGATGAAGAGAGAGAAGAGGGCAGGATTTTCCAGAATGGAGACGAGACGTGAAATTTGTACCCTGTGCCATACCCGAGCTGCTGCTGATCGAATATGATGTATTCGCCGACGCGCGCGGATATTTTATCGAGAGTTACAACCAGAAGGTTTTTCACGAACTGGGGCTGACGGTCCCGTTCATTCAGGATAACATCAGCAGTTCGGCTCAGGGGACGCTGCGCGGACTGCATTACCAGCTCCGTCCCCATGCTCAGGGCAAGCTGGTGCGCGTCACGCAGGGCTGTGTATTCGATGTGGCTGTGGATATCCGGCGGGGATCGCCTTATTTCGGCCGCTGGGTGGGTGTGGAACTGTCGGAAGAGAACAAAAAAGCCCTCTACATTCCGCCGGGCTTCGCCCATGGCTTTTACGTCCTGAGCGAACACGCGCAGTTCATGTACAAGTGCACCGATTTTTATGCGCCGGAATATGATCGGGGAATCATCTGGAATGATCCGGAGATCGGCATTGAATGGCCGATCATGCCGGGAAAGCTGATTCTGTCGGAGAAGGACAAGGTGCGTCCCCGTCTGGCCGAAGCGGAGAATAATCTGCTCTATGAAGAATGAAGCACTAAAATAGCCGCTTATAGTCCTCTTTTTTCATCTCCTTCTCGGGGCGCCGGATCCAGTAGCTGGCGCCCTCTTTTTTTATCTTCCGCTGCAGCGAGTCCTTGCCGATAAGCCGGAGGATCAGAGCGATGGGGGTGACGACCAGGTAATAGAAGAGAGTGAGGAGCAGGCGGGAGACCAGAGCGCCGAGGGTGAGGGCCAGGGCCATCCAGCCGGTATGGAGCGGACGGAGCAGGCGGGGGCGGAGAAGAGCGAGGGCGATGAGCAGCAGGATGGCCAGGACGAACCACAAGGTCGTACCGGCGTCCCGTCTGATGAAAAAAAGCCACGCTGCGGCCAGGAGCAGCAGCGTTGTCAAGAGTGCGGCGAAGTGCTGCAGGCCCCTGTCATCCTGCGGCAGCTGCTGAAGGCCTTCCCGGATATCCTCAATCCAGCTCATATGATTTTCTCCAGTCCGAATCCCCGCTCAGCGGGGGCTGTTCCTTCTTGTCCAGCAGGAAATGGCCCAGTACCAGAAAGTCCATTCCGGTGCGCATGAAGCATCGCCAGGCCTCTTCAGGAGTGCAGACGATCGGTTCCCCGCGCACATTGAAGGAGGTGTTGATGATCACCGGGCAGCCGGTTTTTAGAAAAAACTGCTTTAGCAGGCGGTAAAAGAGTCCATGCTCGCGGGCGGTGATCGTCTGGAGGCGCGCGGAGTAATCCACATGCGTGACGGCGGGGATTTGGGAGCGGACGACTTGCAGCTTGTCGATGCCCCAGAGCTTTTTCTCTTTTGCGGTCACAGCCCGGCGTTTGTCTTTGTGGACGGAGGCTGTCAGCAGCATGTAGGGGCTGGGCTGCTCGATCTCGAACCAGGCAGCGGCCTCTTCCTCGAGCACAGCCGGGGCGAAGGGGCGAAAGCTCTCGCGAAACTTGATTTTTACATTCATGCGCGACTGCATTTCCGGGGAGCGGGCGTCGCCGATGATCGACCGGCTTCCGAGTGCGCGCGGCCCGAACTCCATACGTCCCTGGAACCAGCCGATGACCTGTCCGGAATCAATGAGATCGGAGACCCGTTCCAGCAGCTGCGGGGTTGACATTTTGCGGAAGGGGAGTTTGTTCTCCTCCAGGAAGGCAAGGATCTCTCCGTCATTGAATTCGGGGCCGAGCAGCGAGCCTTTCTGGTGGTCGTGGATCCCGCGCGGCGGGCGCTGGTTGCCGAGGATCTGATGCCAGGCGAAGAGGGCCGCGCCGAGGGCGCCGCCGGCATCCCCTGCGGCGGGCTGTATCCAGATTTTTTTAAAGGGACCCTCGCGCAGGATGCGGCCATTGCCGACGCAGTTGAGGGCGACGCCGCCGGCCAGACAGAGGTTTTTACTCCCGGTTTGATGATGGACGTGGTTGGCGGCGCGCAGCATGACCATCTCGGTCACCTCCTGCACGGAGCGGGCGAGATCCATTTCCCGCTGGGTCAGCGCAGTTTCCGGCTTGCGCGGGGGGCCGCCGAAGAGCTTGTCGAAGCGGCGGCTGGTCATGGTGAGTCCCGCCCCGTAATTGAACCACTTCATATCAAGACGGAAGGAGCCGTCCTCCCTGATATCGATCAGGTGGTCGAGGATGGTCTGGACGTAGCGGGGTTCACCGTAAGGGGCGAGTCCCATCACCTTGTATTCGCCGGAATTGACCTTGAAGCCGGTGTAGTAGGTAAAGGCTGAGTAGAGGAGGCCGAGCGAGTGAGGAAAATGGATTTCGGCCTTGAGGTCGATTTGACTGGCGCGGCCGCTGCCCCATGAGGTGGTAGCCCATTCGCCCACGCCATCCATGGTCAGTATAGCCGCTTCGGTGAAGGGCGAGGGGAAAAAAGCGGCCGCGGCATGCGCCTGATGGTGCTCCGTGAAGAGGATCTCGCCCTGGTAGCCGAGCTCCTTGCGGATCAGGTCGGGGATCCAGAGTTTTTTCTTGAGCCAGAGGGGCATGGCCATCAGAAAGCTGCGCAGGCCGAGGGGGGCATAGCCGAGATAGGTTTCGAGGATCCGCTCGAATTTGATCAGGGGTTTTTCGTAAAATACGATGTAATCGATATCTGCAACCGACAGGCCGGCCTGCTGCAGGCAGCAGCCGATGGCCTGGCGGGGAAAATCATGATCGTGTTTGATGCGCGAAAAGCGTTCCTCCTGAACGGCGGCGACGATTTCTCCGTCCCGGATGAGGGCGGCAGCGCTGTCATGGTAAAAGCAGGATAAACCGAGGATGTTCATCGCCAATCTACTTCTGCGGTTGATGGTTGAAGCTGGCCAGAATAGGCAGCAGCTCATCGGGCTTGTCGATGAGATGGTCCGGCGCGAGAGAACGGATGAAATCGGTATCGGAATAGCCCCAGGTGACGGCGCAGTTAGTGACGCCGGCCGCCCGGGCAGCGAGGAGATCGTTGTCGGTGTCGCCAACCATCAGGGCCTGGTCGGGGGCAAGGCCGAGCTGGTCAAGAGCATAGTGGATCATATCGGGGGCGGGTTTGATATGGTCAACCAGCTCGGGTCCGACCAGTAGATCAAAATAGTCGATAAGATCGATGGTTTTGAGCAGGGCCTGACTCTGCACCAGCCGTTTGTTGGTCACCACAGCCAGGCGGTAGCTTCTCAGGGCCTCAAGGAGCTCGACGATGCCGGGAAAGGGGCGGCTGTTCTCGGCGCAGATCTGCAGATAGTAGGGACGGAAGATTTCGAGATAGCCCTCGAGCAGGTGGGTGTGTTCATCGCCGAGGACGGTCTGTGCGAAACGGTCGGATCCGGGGCCGATGGCCTTGAGCGCCTGCGCCAGGGAGAGTGGGGGCAGGCCGAGCTCGCCCCGAGCGTAATTGATGGCGCGGTGGACGTCGGGCGCGGTATGGACGAGCGTGCCGTCGAGATCGAAGAGGATGGCCTGCAAGATTCTTTTCCTTGTCGATGAAAGGCTGTATTTACATGAAATTTACGAATGATTAGCGTCAAGTGCAACGGTTTAATCCCGCACTGCCGCCGGGGGCCATCATTTATCCATGCAACTCTTTTGCCAGCTGCGCGGCCTGAAATGAATTTGACTTTGCGCGGCGAATTGTTAAATTAATCGTTATTTGTCATTACCGTCACCCAGAATCGTTGCGGAGGCATGTGAATCCGAAAATCGTCGTCCCACCGGAGCAGCTGCCGGGCATGAACCGGATTGCAGCGGACTATAGCACGCACGCGCCCGGAGCGGCCGGATTTTTCGCTGGTGATTATAGAGAGCCGGAGGTCTGGCTGCACAAGGCGGAGGAGGTGCAGCGGGCCACCCGCGCAGACCGCCGCCGCGTGATCGAGGCCCTGCGCAGGCAGCAAGAACAGCTCAACGCCGGCCCGCAGAGCATGGCCGCCCTGGCGGCGCTGGCCTCGCCCGATGCGCTGGCCATCGTCACCGGGCAGCAGGCCGGACTTTTCGGCGGCCCCCTTTATACCCTGTATAAAGCCCTCACGACCTGCAAGCTGGCGCGCTACTGGTCCGGCCGGCTGGGAAAACCGGTGGTGCCGGTTTTTTATGTCGTCTCCGAAGACCATGATTTCATCGAGGTGCAGGGTGCCGGCTATCTGGAGGGGGGGCAGCATTATAAAAAGGCTATATACAGCCCCGCCGGGCTGGGAGAGCGCGCCCCGGTCGGCAGTGTGACGCTTGATATTGGAATAGAAGCGGTTCTCCAGGAGCTGGCTGCTTCGGTAACGGATTCCGGGTTCAAGGCGGAGATCATCGCCCTCCTGGCCTCCTGCTACCGTGAGGGAGCCGGTTTTGCCAGTGCCTTCACGGGCTGGTATGCCCGTCTGCTCGGAGAGCTGGGGATGGTATTCCTGGACCCAGCCGATCCAGAGCTCAAACGGCTTGCCGCTCCTCTGTTCAGGGGCGAGCTGGAAGAGCAGGTCACGGTGGAGCGGATGGAGATCGTTAATGAGGAGCTGCAGGCCTCCGGTTATCATATCCAGCTGCCGGTTCATCCCCTGCGCCCGGCCCTGTTCCTGCTGCGCGACGGCCGTCACAGTCTGGAGCAGGCGGAGGGAGGGTATCGCAACCTTCACACCGGCGAAATTCTCACTGTCGATGATCTCCTGGCCGCTCCCGAGCAGCTCAGCCCAAAGGCGGCACTGCGTCCTCTTTTCGAGGATTATCTGCTGCCGACCCTGGCCTATGTCGGCGGCCCCGGGGAGATCGCCTATTGGGCGCAGCTCAAGGGAGTATATACCGGTTTCGGACTGCCCATGCCCCTGGTCGTACCGCGGGCTGGTTTTACCCTGGTGGAGGGCAGGAGCCGGCGCACGCTGGAGCGTTTCGGCATCGATGCGCTGGAGATGGTGAGGCAGCCGGAGGCAATAC